>Ga0208704_100148_pt1 | contig 18016 bp, 16 predicted proteins | sample DeeseametaMP0144_FD_184221 | JGI IMG/M metagenome (GOLD analysis project Ga0208704, IMG submission 184221) | Marine microbial communities from the Deep Atlantic Ocean - MP0144 (SPAdes) | ecosystem: Environmental > Aquatic > Marine > Oceanic | place: West of Cape Verde, Atlantic Ocean | collected...
CCCCCATAAGTTGTAAATGGTGGAGGTGGTGGGTACTGCCCCCACGTCCGCAATGTTTATTACGAAATTCGTTTATCGTCATAGTTGGAAATCCAACATCAATAATATAAAACTTTATTTTAAAGATTCAATTTATTTATTAAGAATGACACTGTCGGAACAGCAAAAAAAAGAGATAGCAGAACAACAAGCACAAAAAAATACTACAAAAAGGGTTATATCTCCTGAATTGGAAAAAATTCTCTACAAAGCTATCCCTGTTTTAGACCATGGTTTTGTCAGAGTAGTTGACTATATGGGTGATGATAGTTCTATAGTCCAGGCAGCTCGAGTTTCTTACGGAAAAGGAACAAAAAAAGTTTCTACCGATAGTGGTTTAATCAAATACTTAATGAGACATCGACACAGCACTCCTTTTGAGATGTGTGAAATAAAGTATCATGTAAAGCTGCCCATATTTATAGCAAGACAATGGATTAGGCACAGAACGGCAAATGTTAATGAATATTCGGCAAGATATTCAATTTTAGACAAAGAATTTTATATGCCATCAAAAGAAAACCTTGCTGTGCAATCCACAGGCAATAGACAGGGAAGAGGAGAATTAATCAACGGAAAGCAAGCTGACAATATTTTAAATATCTTAAAAAAAGATGCCGAACAAACTTATGCAGACTATGAGTTAATGTTGAATGAAAGATATGATGGAAGCACTATAAATGAAAACAACAAAGGTTTGGCCAGAGAACTAGCTAGAATGAATTTAACTCTAAATACTTATACCCAATGGTACTGGAAAACAGACTTGTTAAATTTATTAAATTTTTTGTCTCTTCGCGGGGATAGTCATGCTCAGTACGAAATCAAAGCCTATGCGGACGTAATGACTGATAGTTTAAAAAAGTGGGTGCCTGTAACATTTGATGCATTCATGGATTATAGAGTCGGGGGTATGGAATTATCTGCAAAAGGTAAAGTTGTTATTCAAAAGATGCTTAAAGGACAGAAGTGTGATCTTGAAAGTTCCAATCTTTCAAAAAGGGAATGGAATGAATTAATGGAGTCTTTTGGTTTTAAAGAAAAGATTCTTTAATTTTTTTTGCTATTTCTATAAAAATTTTTGAAATTTTGTGATCAGGATTTACTTCAACAAGAGGTTTGCCAGTGTCAGCCGCAACTCTTAAGTCAATATTCAATGGTATTTTTCCAAGAAATTTTTTTTTATAATCGTTAGCAGCTTTTTCTACACCACCTTCGCCAAAAATATTATAGTTTTTACCGTCATCACCTTCAAAGAAACTCATATTATCAACTAGACCAATTATCGGCACCTTTAATTTATCAAACATATTGATTCCTCTCCTCACATCAAGCAATGCTATTTCTTGTGGTGTTGAAACAATCACGACACCATCGACTTTAATTTCTTGTGAGAAGGTAAGCTGTGTATCTCCAGTTCCAGGTGGCATATCTACAACTAAAAAATCTAAATTATTCCACAAAACTTTTTGAGTGAATGTTTTAATTGCGCTTATTACCATCGGTCCTCTCCAAATCATTGGTGTTTCTTTATCCACTAAAAAACCAATGGATATACACTGAATTCCATATTGTTCTATGGGTGTTAAACTTTTCCCATCCTCACTTTTTGGTTTCTCATTTATAGCCATCATTTTTGGAAGTGACGGGCCATAGATATCTGCGTCAAGAATGCCCACTTTATGATTGAGAAATTTTAGGGCCAAAGCTAGGTTCGTGGCAAAAGTTGATTTGCCTACCCCTCCTTTAGCGCTGGATATGGCAATTGTAAACTTGGTTCCCTTTATAGGATTTTTTGTAAAACTTTTTGGAGCTGTTTTTTCCCTTAAAGTATCACTTAAACCAACCGTCTTTTTTTCCATGAGATATCTTAACTTGTTTTTACTTATAAAGTCATTATATAGAGTGTCATGGCAAATAATGATGATTTCAAGGGTGGTAGTCCTTGGGGATCGCCTCCAAGAGGTGGAGGTAACGGTTCCGGCAGAGGTCCAAGACCACCTAACATCGATGAAGTTATAAAAAAAATTCAAGGTATAATTAATAAATTTATTCCAGGTGGCAAATCAGGAAGCAGCAAACCAATAATTTTGGGACTTATTCTTTTAATTGTTATTTGGGCTTTTAGTGGCTTGTATAGAGTATTACCAGATGAGCAAGGAGTTGTTTTAAGATTTGGAAAATTTGTTTCAACAACTCAACCCGGTTTGAATTACCATCTCCCTTATCCAGTAGAAACTGTTCTTACTCCAAAAGTTACAAAAGTACACAGGGTTGATATAGGCTTTAGAGCAGCAAGTGATTCAGGCAGAACGTCCGAAGTGGGTGATGTTCCGGAAGAAAGTTTAATGCTAACGGGTGATGAAAATATTGTAAATATCGACTTTTCAGTTTTTTGGGTTATCAAAGATGCCGGTAAGTTTTTGTTTAAAATACAAAGCCCTGTCGTAACAGTAAAAGCTACAGCCGAAACGGCCATGAGAGAAGTAATAGCAAGAAGCAAGCTTCAATCAATATTAACCAAAGGTAGATCCATTATTGAAATTGAAACACAAGAAATTATGCAGAGTCTTTTGGACGAGTACGAGTCTGGAATACAGATCACACAAGTACAAACTCAAAAAGCCGACCCACCCGATGAAGTAATCGACGCCTTTAGAGATGTTCAAGCTGCTAGAGCGGATATGGAGCGTTCAAAGAATGAAGCCGAAGGTTACCAAAATGATGTTATACCAAGGGCGCGAGGAGATGCGGCAAAAATTTTACAGGAAGCCGAAGCATACAAAAAAAAAGTTATCGCTATGGCCGAAGGAGAAGCGAGCCGATTTTTAGCAATTTATAATGAATATGCAAAAGCTAAACGAGTAACTCAAGAAAGAATGTATCTTGAAACCATGGAAAAAGTTTTAGCGGATATAGATAAGGTTATTATAGACAAAAATGCTGGAGGAGTGGTTCCCTACTTGCCTTTACCGGCATTAACGATGAAATCGAAAGGAACCGATACACAATGAAACTAGGTAAATTTATAATTCCCCTTATATTTGTAATTGGTTTAGTAGTTTATTTATCACTTTTCACAGTGAAAGAAATTAATCAAGCTATAGTGTTACAATTTGGTGATCCAAAAAAAATAGTCACTACAGCGGGTCTTCAGTATAAAATTCCTTTTATTCAGAATGTTGTGTATTTAGATCGTAGAATTTTAAGTTTAGATCCTCCGCCAGCAGAAGTGATTGCATCCGACCAAAAAAGATTAATTGTTGATGCTTATGCAAGATTTAAAATTATTGATCCGTTGAAGTTTTATATTTCAGTGGGTGATGAAAGAGTGGCACGATCAAGATTGGCTACTATTATTAATTCGAGAATAAGAAGTGTTTTAGGTAAACAGAGTCTTGCAACATTACTATCCGAAGAGAGAAGTACACAAATGTCAATTATTCAAGAAGGGGTTAACGTAGAAGCAGAGAAATTTGGTATAACCATTATTGACGTCAGAATTAAAAGGGCCGACCTTCCTCAAGCCAATAGTGAAGCTATATACAAAAGAATGCAAACCGAAAGAGAAAGAGAAGCAAAAGAATTTAGAGCAAGAGGAGCAGAGATGGCGATTACTATTACTTCAACAGCAGATAGAAAGGTAACCGTTATATTGGCAAATGCAGAAAAACAATCTGAAATTATGAAGGGTGAAGGCGATGGAATAAGAAATAAAATATTCGCTGACGCCTTTGGTCAAGATCCAGAGTTTTTTTCTTTCTACAGAGCGATGCAAGCTTATGAAACGGCTTTAATCGGAGGTGACACTACTTTAATTTTATCCCCTGATAGTGATTTCTTTAAGTTTTTCGGAAATGCAGGAGTTATTAAAGAACAATAAGATTGTTCGATGAAAGAGCTCATCATTGCGATAGGTCTTTTATTATTTATTGAAGGCATTCTGTATGCCTTATTTCCATCAAAAATGAAAAATATGTTGAAAGTTATCGAAAAATTGCCAGTCAACCAGCTGAGGATAAGCGGTCTATTATTTGCTTTAATTGGTTTTGTAATTGTTTGGTATAACAAAAGTTAAGATTATATGAAGATTTATAAAAAAGTTTTTCATTATTGTTTAATTCTTATTGTATTAAGTTTACCAACTTCATTTGCTAATGCTAAAAATATACCCAGTTCTTTCGCTGATCTAGCAGAAAAACTCATGCCTTCAGTTGTAAATATAGCAAGTACACAAACAATTAAAACGACATCTAATCCATTTAAAAACTTTCAATTTCCTCCCGGATCTCCATTTGAGGATATGTTTAAAGAATTTAATAGACAAACGGAAAGAAAAGCCACCGCCTTAGGATCTGGTTTTATAATTGATCGAAAAGGTATTGTGGTCACAAACAATCATGTCATTCAAGGAGCAGAAGATATCATTGTTAGTGTTAATGGATCTACAGAATATAAAGCTAAAGTGATAGGTACGGATCCTTACATGGATTTGGCAGTTTTACAAATAGTATCAGATGAAAAATTTGAAACTGTTAGTTTTGGAGATTCAGATAAGGCACGTGTAGGAGATTGGGTCATAGCAATTGGAAATCCATATGGTTTTGGAGGAACAGTTACTTCAGGAATTATTTCATCAAGAAATAGAGATATTGGTTTAACTCGTTATGATGATTTTATTCAAACAGATGCCTCTATTAATCAAGGGAATTCTGGTGGACCTCTTTTTAATCTCGATGGAGAAGTTATAGGAATTAATACAGCTATTTGGGGACCCGGGCAATCTGGTTCAATCGGAATAGGTTTTGCAATACCTTCAAACTCAGCATCCCATGTAATTAGTCAACTTATAGAATTTGGAGAAACAAAAAGAGGATGGTTAGGAGTAAGAATTCAAGAAGTCACAAAAGAAATTGCTGAAGTAGAAAAATTAAAAAAACCTGAAGGAGCTTTGGTTGCAAGCGTTTCTGAAAATAGTCCAGCTGATAAGGCTGGAATAAAAGCAGGGGATATTATTTTAGAATTTGATGAAAAAAGTGTTGATACTATGAGAGCGCTTCCAAAATTAGTAGCCCAAACAAAGGTAGGAAAAAGAGTTACAGTAAAAATTTGGAGAAATCAAAAATTAATTTCAAAAAGAGTGTTATTAGGAAGATTGGAATCTTCTAAGGAATTTAAAGCAGAAAATAAGCCTGAACCAGACACAAGCAAATATGTAAAAGTAGAAAATTTAAAAATTTCTGTAAGAGATTTAGACAAAAATGATATTTCGGAACGTAAATTGCCAAAAAATACAACCGGAGTTGTGGTCACCGAAATGTCAGAAGGGAGTCCTTTGATATTTGTGTCTGTTAATGATGTTATTGTTGAATTACAAAAGAAAAAAGTTATAAATTCAAATCATTTTTTGAATTTAATTAAGGAAATTATTGATAATGGTGAGAAAACTCTGTACTTAGCAATTTATAATTCACGCAATCAAAGATCCTACATAACTGTAAAATTGAAATAGATTTTATATTTTGAGCTTCCAATGGAGCAAGAAAAAAAAGTAATATTGCTAGCCGGCCCCACAGCTTCTGGTAAATCTAAACTAGCAATTAAACTAGCACAGTATTTTAATGGAGAGATTATAAATGCTGATAGTATGCAAATTTACAAAGAGATTTCTATTTTAACCTCGAAGCCGAACCCACAAGATACAAAGATTGTAAGACATCATTTATATGGATTTAACTCAGTTAAGAAAAAATTTTCCACAGGCCATTGGCTAGACGTGGTAGTAAAAAAAATTGAAGAACAATGGAAAAACAACAAAATACCAATCGTTGTCGGAGGAACAGGTTTATATTTTAAGGCTCTAACAGATGGATTGGTTAAAATACCAGAAATTCCACAAAAAGTAAGAACTTCAATTAGAAAATTACATAAGCAAATAGGACAAAAAAAATTTTACATTCAATTAATTAAGCTAGATCCTTTAGCTAAAAAGTTTGCTTTAGCATCCGATACACAAAGATCTATGAGAGCATACGAAGTGAAAAAATTTACCAATAAATCCTTGTTCGAGTTTACAAAAGAAACAAAATCAAATTTTAATAACAGTGCATTTAAAAAGATATTTATTAATATTCCAAGAGAGACGTTGCACAAAAAAATAGAAAAAAGAGTTGAAAAAATGTTTAATGATGGTGCTATTGATGAGGTAAAAAAATTTTATAAAATAAAAGTTAATAAAGAATTGTCCTCAAACAAAATAATAGGAATTAAAGAAATTAGGGATTATTTACAGGGTAGAATAACATTAATTAAAACAAAAGAGCTAATTACCCAGAAAACTAAACAATATGCTAAAAGGCAATTTACTTGGGCCAGAGGACATATGAAATCATGGGAGATGATTTATTCTCCAAATATTAATGATTTGTTTAAAAAAACCATTAATAAAATATCCTAAAACTTGACCATAACTTAAACTTGGTTAGATTAGTCTTTATGGCAAAGTTAATGACTGGTGCAGAAATAGTTTTCAAAGTTCTGGAAGATCAAGGCGTTAGACATATCTTTGGTTATCCTGGAGGAGCTGTATTGCCAATTTATGATGAACTTAAAAATCATAAAAGCATAAAACATATTTTAGTTCGCCACGAACAAGGAGCGGGCCACGCTGCGGAAGGATATGCAAGGTCTTCAGGTAAACCCGGTGTAATGCTTGTAACTTCGGGACCTGGAGCAACAAATGCAGTTACTGCTTTGACGGATGCTTATATGGATTCGATCCCCTTAGTTTGTATTACAGGTCAGGTGCCAACACATCTTATTGGTACCGATGCTTTTCAAGAATGTGATACAACGGGTATAACGAGACCATGCACTAAACATAACTGGTTAGTCAAAGACGTAAAAAAATTATCATCGATTATGCATAAAGCATTTGAAGTTGCCACAACAGGAAGACCTGGACCAGTTTTAGTAGATATACCTAAAGATGTTCAATTCCAAAAAGGAAAGTATATAAAACCTAAAGAATTAAAAAATAGTAAGACAAAAACAAATATTACCTTTAACGGGCAAGATAAAGACATTGAAGTAGCGGTTGAACTTATTAGTAAATCTTCAAAACCTATTTTGTATACTGGGGGAGGAGTAATTAATTCTGGACCAAGAGCAACACAATTACTTCGTGAGCTTGTTTCATTAACGGGATTTCCAATTACATCTACCCTTCAGGGATTAGGTGCATTTCCTGGAACCGATCAACAATTCTTAGGAATGTTAGGAATGCATGGCACCTATGAAGCAAATAATGCCATGTATAGTTGTGATTTAATGATAAATGTCGGGGCACGTTTTGATGATAGGATAACAGGAAAAATTGACGAATTTTCTCCCAAATCAAAAAAAATACATATTGATATTGACCCATCGTCAATTAACAAAAATGTTAAGGTTGATCTAGCATTAGTTGGAGATGTTAAACTTGTTTTAGAAAAGTTAATTTCAGTATTTAAACAAAAGCATCCGAATTTTGAAAATTCTAACAAGCAAAAAATAGCCGCGTGGTGGAGTCAGATTGAAAATTGGCGAAAGAAAAATTCACTGGGCTATATAAATAGTAAGGAAGTGATCAAACCACAATTTGCTGTTCAAAGACTTTATGAATTAACTAAAGCTCAGGATGTTTTTATAACAACAGAAGTGGGTCAACATCAAATGTGGGCAGCTCAACATTATAAATTTGATAAACCTAACAGATGGATGACTTCTGGAGGCTTAGGAACCATGGGTTACGGATTGCCTGCTGCCGTAGGAGTACAAATAGCACATCCGGACAAGTTAGTCATAGACATTGCAGGAGAAGCTTCTGTTTTAATGACGATGCAAGAAATGTCAACTGCTGTTCAATATAAATTACCAATAAAAATATTTATTCTAAACAATGAATACATGGGAATGGTTAGACAGTGGCAAGAGATCTTACACGAAAAAAATTATTCTGAAAGTTACACCGCGGCCTTACCGGATTTTGTTAAATTAGCAGAAGCATATGGCTGTATTGGCATTAGAGCAAACAAGCCAGATGAATTAGATGGAAAAATTGAACAAATGCTTTCAGTTAATAAACCCGTTATTTTTGATTGTGTTGTTGATAAGGAAGAAAATTGTTACCCAATGATTCCTTCAGGAAAACCACATAACCAAATGTTGTTAGGTAAAAAAGATGAAGAAGATGAAATTTCTGAAGAAGGAAAGATTTTAGTTTAGCTATGGTAAAATCAGCTTACAGTTTTGCAACAAAAAAAGAAAAAATTGAGAACCACATTATTGTTGTTTGGGTAGATAATGAAACAGGAGTTCTTGCTAGGGTGGTGGGATTATTTTCTGGAAGAGGCTATAATATTGATTCACTTGCGGTTGCAGAAGTGGACAAGAAAAAGAATATATCTCGTATAACTATTGCTACATCAGGAACACCACAAGTGCTTCAACAAATAAGGTCTCAATTAGGAAAACTTATTCCGGTTCATAAGGTAGCTGATTTTCCAAGTAATAAAAAAACGTTATTGAGGGAAATGGTATTACTAAAAATTGTTTCCTCAAAAGAGCAGCTAGAAAAGGCTAAAAAATTATGTAAAAAATACAAGTATACTCTTTTAGATAAAACGGACAAATCTTTTGTATTTGAAGTTTCTGCATTGAAGAAAGAAATTGATGATTTAATAAAGAAACTGCAACCTCTTGGGTTGGCTAGCGCATCAAGAACAGGAGTGGTGGCAATGACCAAAGGATCAGAAACTTACAAACAAAGTTAAAGGAAATATTTATGAAAATGTTATACGAGAAAGATGCAAATGTAGATTTAATCAAATCAAAGAAAATTGCAATTTTTGGTTTTGGAAGCCAAGGACATGCCCACGCTTTAAATTTAAAAGATAGCGGGGTGAAAGAAGTTGTCGTGGCGTTAAGAGAGAATTCTTCGAGTAAAAAAAAAGCTGAGGCACAAGGACTGAAAGTTATGTCTCTGTCCGACGCAGCTGAATGGGCTGATATTTTAATGATGTTGACTCCTGATGAGTTGCAATCTCAAATTTATAAAAATCATATTGAACAAAGAATGAGAGAGGGAACAAGTTTAGCTTTTGCTCACGGGCTCAATATTCATTTTAATCTTATTAATGCCAGGAAAGATCTTGATATTTTTATGATAGCTCCAAAAGGGCCAGGACACTTAGTAAGGAGTGAATATCAAAAAGGCGGAGGCGTCCCTTGTCTGATGGCAATTCATCAAGATAGTTCAGGTAAAGCAAAAGATTTAGCACTTTCATATGCAAGTGCTATTGGGGGAGGTAAATCTGGAGTAATTGAAACTACATTTAAGGATGAATGTGAAACAGATTTATTTGGAGAACAAAGTGTTTTATGTGGAGGTTTAGTTGAGTTAATTAAAAATGGATATGAAACATTAGTTGAAGCAGGTTATCCGCCCGAAATGGCATACTTTGAATGTTTGCACGAAGTAAAATTAATTGTAGATCTGATTTATGAAGGAGGTATTGCAAATATGAATTATTCTATTTCCAATACAGCTGAGTACGGAGAATATATAATAGGAAAAAAAATTATAGATTCAAAAACTAAAGAAAGAATGAAAGAAGTTTTGAAAGATATTCAATCGGGAAAATTTGCTAAGCAGTGGATGGATGAAAACAAAAATGGGCAAAAAAATTTTCTAAAAATGAGAAAAGAACTTGCTGATCATCCAATAGAAAAAGTGGGAAAGAAGCTAAGAGATCTAATGCCTTGGATTGGCAAGAACAAATTAGTCAATAAAGAAAAAAATTAGTAATTTTTTTAGTTTTTTGTTATTAAAACTAAAAATCTTTTGCATAAAGATCGCTTAGGTTGTACATTGCATAACGAAAGTAACGAATTTAGAGGGATGATGACCGACAAAAACAGAGTTTATATATTTGATACAACGATGCGCGATGGCGAACAATCTCCCGGTGCATCTATGAGTCTTGAAGAGAAAATTGAAATTTCCAGAGTTTTTGATGAATTAGGTGTTGATATCATTGAAGCAGGATTTCCAATTGCTTCACCTGGTGATTTTGAAGCTGTTACGGAAGTTAGTAAAATTTTGAAAAAATCAATTCCTTGTGGTTTATCTAGACATATAAAAAAAGATATTGATGCGTGTCACGAGGCATTAAAATCAGCTAAAAGATTTAGAATTCATACTTTTATTTCAACGAGCCCGCTTCACATGAAGCATAAATTAAATAAATCACCTGAAGAAGTTGTTGAAGCAATAAAAGAACATGTAACTTACGCAAGAAAATTTACAGATGATGTAGAATGGTCTTGCGAAGATGGAACAAGAACAGATATGGATTTTATGTGTAAGACTGTTGAACTTGCAATTAAATGTGGAGCGAAAACGATTAATATACCTGATACAGTTGGATATTCTGTTCCTTCGGAATTTAAAAAAATAATTGAGACACTTATTAATAAAGTACCAAACATAGATAAAGCTATTCTATCAACACATTGTCATAATGATTTGGGTTTAGCAGTTGCAAATTCTTTGGCCGGTGTTTCAGCAGGAGCTAGACAAATTGAGTGTACAATTAATGGTATAGGAGAGAGAGCTGGTAATGCTGCCCTTGAAGAACTTGTAATGGCAATGAAAACTAGAAATGATTTAATGCCATTTAAAACAGGAATAAATACAAAATTATTAAGCAAAGCATCAAAAGTTGTATCAAACGCTACTGGTTTTCCTGTTCAATTTAATAAAGCAATTGTTGGAAAAAATGCTTTTGCGCATGAATCTGGAATACACCAGGACGGAATGCTTAAAAATAGAAATACTTACGAAATTATGACTCCCGAAAGCGTTGGTGTTAAACAAACTTCTTTAGTGATGGGCAAACATTCTGGAAGACATGCTTTTAAGGAAAAATTAACTGATCTTGGGTATATGAGTGTTACCGATGATGTAATTCAAATCGCTTTTGGTAAATTTAAAGTACTTGCGGATAAAAAAAAGCATGTATACGACGAGGACATCGCAGCTTTGGTAGATGATAGTTTAATTAAAGAAAAAAATGTTATTGTCTTAAAATCTCTTAAGGTACTTGCTGGAACCGGAGAACCACAAAGGGCGGACATGACATTAGAAGTTTATGGAGAAATTAAAAAAGCAACAGAGACAGGAGATGGTCCAGTAGATGCTATTTTTAAATGTATTAAAAAATTATACCCGCACGAAGTAAAACTTCAATTATATCAAGTGCACGCCGTAACCGAAGGAACGGATGCTCAAGCTACTGTGAGCGTAAGAATTGAGGAAAAAGGTAAAACAACTGTAGGTCAAGCGGCTGATACAGATACTCTTGTTGCCTCAGCTAACGCTTATTTAAATGCATTAAATAAGATGATAATAAAAAGAAAAAGAACTGCTCCTGAAGAGTATGAGCAGAAAAATATGAAAGGAATATAAATGTTTAAATTTGGATTAGATAAGTTAACCCAGATTTGGTCGACAGATATGGCCATAGATTTAGGAACAGCTAATACCTTAGTATATGTTAAAGGACAAGGAATAGTCCTTAACGAGCCATCAGTTGTAGCGATAATCGATGATAAGGGAAAAAAATCTGTTCTTGCTGTGGGGGATGAAGCAAAGACAATGTTAGGTAGAACACCTGGAAATATATCGGCGGTAAGACCTTTAAGAGATGGTGTAATTGCTGATTTTGTAGTTACCGAAGAAATGATAAAACACTTCATAAAAAAAGTTCATAAGAAAAGAGCTTTTGCAAATCCGAGAGTAATAATTGCAGTACCAACAGGATCTACTCCAGTTGAGAGGAAAGCTATTCAAGATTCTGCCATGGCTGCTGGAGCAAGAAGTGTTCAATTAATAGAAGAATCGATAGCGGCAGCAATAGGAGCGGGACTTCCTATTTCTGATGCAACTGGATCTATGGTAGTTGATATCGGTGGTGGCACAACAGAGATTGCAATCATGTCATTAGGTGGAGTGGTTTACGCTAACTCGATGCGAGTGGCAGGTGACGCAATGGATAAGAGTATAATTGCCTATATGAGAAAACAATTTAATTTATTAGTAGGAGAAGCTAGTGCAGAAAAAATTAAGAAGGAAATAGGTACAGCTTTACCAACAAGTGGAAGTACTTATCTAATGAAAGGAAGAGATATAAGGTCAGGCACTCCTAAAGAAATAGCGCTTAAAGAGGAAGATACTGCAGAAGCGTTAAGGCCCGTATTAAATCAAATTGTGGCAGGAATTAAAGACGCCTTGGAAAAAACACCACCAGAATTATCTGCTGATCTAGTTGATATGGGTTTAGTCCTCACTGGAGGAGGGGCTCTTCTTAAAAACATAGATAAATTGATTACAAAAGAAACAGGATTGCCAGTCGTTATCGCAGAAGATCCATTATCCTGTGTCGTTCTTGGAACGGGAAAAACTCTAGAGCACGAAGAAACATTTTCTACTCTATTGGTAGATTAAGATTTTTGTAGATAATGGATTATGGATACAAATCGTGAGGATATTGGCATAGCAATTCGCTCAGCTCTAATAGACAAGGGAACAAAACAAAAATTTTCATTATTTGTACTTATAATTCTTTCAATTATATTTATTTTTATTGAAACAATAGAAACAAAGCCATTTAATTTTTTTAGAATTTTTCTTAAGGATATAATCTATCGAGGTTCCATAGCTGTTTCTATTCCATCAAAAAGTTTTGGTAATTTTACTGATTATGTCAAAGAGCACGTAAATCTGTATAGTAATTACAGTCAATTAAAAAAAGAGAATGAGGAATTAAAAAATAATATATCTAAAACAGATTTTTTAGAATTGGAAAACACTCAATTAAGAAAATTAATTGAAGAACAAATAGCTTCAAGCTCTAATCTTGTAAGTGCAAGGGTTATGCTGGATAAACAAAGTCCGTATCTGAACTCTTTTGTTATTAATATTGGAAGCAATAAGGGTATTAAAAATGGTATGGCGGCTTTAGATGGAAAAAATTTTATCGGAAGAATAGTTGATGTAAATTTCTTTTCATCTAGAGTTTTACTTATTTCAGATTTAAATAGTAAAATTTCTGTCCTAATTGAACCGTCGGCATATCATGCTATCCTAAGTGGTCATGGAAGAAATAAACCAACTTTAGAGTACTTACCTGAAAAACATACTATTCAAAATGGTGACAAAGTTTATACATCGGGAAAAGAGGGAATTTTCTCTCCAGGCATTCCCATTGGTGAAGTAATAATAGAAAATAATTTTATCAAGGTTTTATTATTTTCTGATCTAAGTCAAATAACTTTTATAAATATTATCTTATGAGCAGCAAGCAAGAATAAATAATTTTTATGGCCTATATTTATAAACAAATTAAGTATAAATTCTTTGAATTATTACCGGTTTTATTACTTTTTTTTATCTCATTAAGCGGAAACTCCATAGTTGATTTAAAATTTTTTTCAATCAACGTTCATTATATTCTTGTTTATTATTGGGTCCTGAGAAAACCTCAAATCTTGGGCTATGGTTATATATTTTTATCAGGAATAATTAGCGATGTTATTTTTGGATTTCCACTAGGGATTAATGCTTTATCATTATTAATTATAGCCTCAGTAGCTGCATATATAAGAGTTGTTACTGTGAGGGTAACATTAGTAAATGATTGGATAAGTTTTATTCCGGCTTTATTATTTGCAAATTTTATTTATTTTTTTTCATTATATTTTTCAAACTATTCAATTGATTATCTATACTTGTTCAAAAATTCCATCTTTACGTTTGTTTTTTATCCGATCTTGTGGGGAATTTTTTCAATGATGTTAAATTTATCGAAATCCTAATCTATGCGCAGCTTTTCAGAAACATTTGAAAATAAATCAAGACTAATCACCAGACGAATGTTTATTTTATCTTCGCTAAAGATAGCAGTTTTTATTGGTATTATCTGTCGTCTGTTTTATTTACAAATCTCTGAAAATATAAAATGGAGATCATTATCAGACAAAAATCGATTAAGAGAATGGAAGATGCCTCCTCAAAGAGGAATAATAGAAGATTATTTCGGAGAAAAAATTGCAAAAAATTCCCAAGTTTTCCAATTACATATGATTCCAGAGGATGTGCCCAATCTAGAAGAACTTTTTTTTAGACTATCAAAAATAATTGATTTTAATGAGCGAAAAAAATCTCATTTAATAAAAAGATTAAAAAAACGTAAACCTTGGGAACCTATAATAATTTCAGATAATTTATCATGGTCAGAGTTTTCTAGATTGAATCTTTTTTTGCACGAAACACCAGGAATAAAACCTGTAGTTTCTATAGCTAGAAAATATATAGAAGATGGCTCCTTTTCTCACATCATAGGATACGTTTCAGCAGTAAGTGTAAAAGATTTGGAAAATAGCGCATTATTAAGGAAAATCAATATTCCTGGATTGAAGACGGGTAAAAATGGTTTAGAAAAGTCTTTAAATGAAGACATGATCGGAAAGCCTGGACTTCAAAGATTTGAGGTTAATGCTTACGGTAAAAGAATTAAAGAACTAAAATTTGTAGAGGGAACAGCCGGTAAAAATTATAGAACAACTCTAGATATAGATGTTCAACAATTTACAAGTGAATTACTAAAAGACAAAAGTGGATCGATTTGTGTCATGGATATTTATACCGGGGATATTATAGCCATGGTATCTAGTCCCACATTTGATGCAAACAAGTTTGTGCATGGTATAGACACCAAAGATTGGCAAGATTTAATCAATGATGACAAAAAACCTTTGATCAATAAATCTATAGCAGGACTTTATCCGCCAGGATCGACCATTAAACCACTTGTTGCACTATCAGCATTGGAAAATGATGTTATTAGTCCTAATACTACGACTGAATGTAAAGGAGTGATTGAACTTTATGGTCATACATATCATTGTTGGAAAGAGAAAGGTCATGGATTTTTAAGATTAAGAGAAGGTATTAAACAATCTTGCGATATTTATTTCTACGAAGTCGCACGAAGATTAGGAGTCGATCGTCTAGCTGAAACAGCTAATAAATTTGGGCTAGGAAACAAAGTTTTTGATATTTTGGATGAAGAACGAACTGGGCTTGTTCCATCGACTAAATGGAAATTAAAAAATATTGGAAGAGGATGGCTATTGGGAGAAACTTTACTTGCTGGTATCGGTCAAGGTTATTTTCAGGTTACCCCAATACAACTTTGTCTGATGACTGCTCAATTAGCGAACGGTGGATATAAAATTAAACCGAAGATAATTTATAATGAACAAGCTTTGCAATCTACTACAGATGCTTCGAGAGAACAGTTTGGACAATTGTATAGGAATCAAGAAAATGTTAAATTTGTTCTAGATGCTCAATTCGGAGCAACCAATGAACCAATGGGCACTTCTTACAGATCAAGACATGTTAAGCCAGAATATATCTTTGCAGGAAAAACTGGCACATCTCAAACAAGATCTATCACTGAGGAAGAAAGAGAACTTAAAATAAAACAAAAAGATTTACCTTACAAAAGAAGAGACCATGCTCTTTTTACCGCATTTGCACCTTACAAGAATCCAAGATATGCGTTTAGTGTTGTTATAGAGCATGGTGGAGCAGGTAGCTCAGCAGCTGCGCCACTTGCAAAAAAAGTAATAAAAAAAGTTTTAGACAGACAACAGTTGAGAACAAAATATCAACCAGATCTGTTTCAAGAGGTTTAAAAAATGATAAAACAACATTTTCAAAAAAGCAATTTGCGTTTTAGAGATAAAATATTAGCCCTAGATTTCCCATTAATTTTTTTGATTTTACTGTTAGGAGTAATTAGCCTTTTTGCAATGTATTCTAGCGAGCAAGGAAAATTTAGTTATTATACTCAAAGTCATCTTTATAGATTTGTCATTTTTTTTACAGTTTTTATAATAGTTGCTTTTTTTAGGATTCAGTTTTGGTCTAAATCTGCTTATTTATTTTACTTTATAATTCTCATCTTGTTATTTGCTGTTGACTTTTATGGTGTTACCGCTTCGGGATCAAAACGTTGGATTAATTTATTTTTTATTAACCTCCAACCCTCTGAATTAATGAAGGTTGCCTTAATTATTTTTTTGGCAAGATATTATTATAAAATTCCATTAGAAAATGTTTCCAATATAAAACATATTGTTTTACCCCTTTTTGCCTTAATTGTTCCCGTTTTTTTGGTTGCATCACAACCAGATTTGGGAACCGCTATACTAATTGCGTTTGGAGGATTTGCAGTAATTTGGCTCGCAGGCCTTAGAATAAAATTTTTCTTATATTCATTTTTTATTTTAATTTGTTTAATTCCAATCGGAGTATCGTTTTTAAAACCCTATCAGAAATCAAGAATCTTAACTTTCTTTAATCCTGAAAGAGATCCTTTAGGAGCTGGGTATCAAATAATTCAATCTAAAATTGCTGTGGGATCAGGAGGAATTTTTGGAAAAGGCTTCCTGCAAGGAAGTCAGAGCTACCTAGATTATTTACCAGAAAAACACACAGATTTCATATTCACTTTATTTTCAGAAGAATTTGGTTTTGTTGGTTCTATAGTTTTATTATTAATCTATGTACTGATTATGTATAGAATTGTTGCAATTGGTATCCAATCGAAAAGTGATTTTGCAAAGCTATATTGTTTTGGCTTTGCTGCTGCATTTTTTTCTTATGTTACAGTTAATATGTCGATGGTACTAGGCTTGCTACCAATAGTGGGAGCTCCGTTGCCTATTATGTCGTATGGAGGTTCAGCAATGCTCTCAATGATGCTTGGTTTAGGTATAGTAATGAGTTGTAGAATTTACCGTACGTCGTAACATAATAAATAAAAATAAAAAAAAGAAGAAGGACAATTTCAATAAAACAACCTAAGATTGTATTATTTTCGTTAAATCATTTCATTTTTTTGTTTTTCAAAGTAAGTTTTTTGTGCTTAAATCGGATAAATGTTCAAAACTTTGCGTGGTGCTGAAAAAAAAGAAAAAGAGCTTAATCATAGCGGTCGTTCACAAGTTGGGGAAACTATGCAGCTGGAAGGTGATTTAAGATCTTCAGGGTCTATAGATATTTCTGGTTTGATTAACGGAAACGTTTTTGTTTCAGAAATAGTTATAATGGAAACTGGATCAGTAAGAGGTTTAGTAGAAGCATCTAAAATAGAAATCAGTGGTCATGTAGAGGGAAAAATTTCAGCTGACACAGTAATAGTCGGAAAAAGTGCGGTAATTAAAGGCGATATTTTTTTTAAGAATACTTTGAAAACAGAAGAGGGCGCAGACATTGATGGTTATATTAAGAGGGTAAATGCTGGAAAAACAAATACCGAAGAAGATATTACCATAGAAGAAATTGTTGAGAAAAAAAGTCCTGATAAACCAAAAGAAGTCCCTGTCACGCAGCATAAAGAGGCTGTATAAATCTGCTCCGTACCGTTTAGATCTCATATAATATATAACCAAGAATATTATGAATGAAGGTGTTGAGTTAAAATCTTCAATTGGAGTTATTGGAGCAGGAATACAAGGCGTCTGCATTTCACTTTGTCTTATTAAAAAGGGTTTTAAGGTAACACTCATGGATCGCGATGACCCAGGCAAAGATTCTGCTTCCTGTGGTAACGCTGGCCATTTTTCACCATATGCGTCTGTACCAATTAATAGACCGGATATATTAGTTGATATACCCTCAATGTTATTAAGTTCGACCGGACCATTAGCTTTAAAGTGGAATTATATACACAAGATGATTCCATGGTTTTTAAAATTTATAAAGAATTGTAGTAGAAAAAATATGATGCACACAGCTAAGTATATGCATCAAATTTTAGATTTGGCTTTACCGGCTTACGATGAACTTTTCAGCGATATTGAT
>Ga0208704_100159_pt1 | contig 16855 bp, 19 predicted proteins | sample DeeseametaMP0144_FD_184221 | JGI IMG/M metagenome (GOLD analysis project Ga0208704, IMG submission 184221) | Marine microbial communities from the Deep Atlantic Ocean - MP0144 (SPAdes) | ecosystem: Environmental > Aquatic > Marine > Oceanic | place: West of Cape Verde, Atlantic Ocean | collected...
TAAATTTACAGATTTAGGTCGACCTCACACCCAAGTTGCCACTTAAATTTAGATAACTTGGAAGAAGTTTAGCTTTTGAATGTTTGTGCAACAAAGCCCCCCGCATATGTAAGCCCTACTATGTACAGACCAAAGGTAAAGTTGAACGCTTTAATGAATACCTCAAATCGAGACTATATTAATGGCTCAACTAACACCATCTGACGCTGCTATCGGATTCCCTAACCGCTCTGAGGATCAACTACAGCCTAAAAAACTGGCAAGCACTCTGGCCGCTATCTGGTTGATGGTAACTTACCAATCAACATAAGAAGCATTGCTTCATAAGGGATCTAAAATCAGATGTGTTCCAGGGCCTTGGGACGTAATAACTAGTTATTTGCTGGCTCGATGAGCAGTTGTCAGCGAGCAGCTAATATCATACACCTGATTCAGTCAGCAAAGCTGAATGGACTGGATCCGCATGCCCAATTAAGTGATGTGCCGAAAAGGTTGCCGATACATAAAGTGACCCAGATTGAAGTATTACTTCAACACCGATGGAAACCCAACTCAAATTAAAAAAAGCTATGGGGTTTAGCGAATGCTTACAGAATAATGTTGATTTAAGCTGCTTACCATTTGCTTACCAGAATCTAAAAACAAAAAAACCACTTAGGATTAGTACACCTAAGTGGTTGTTTTATATGGTGGGCCCAGACAGACTTGAACTGTCGACCAACGGATTATGAGTCCGCTGCTCTAACCAACTGAGCTATAGGCCCTAATATACTGAATTTGTTATATATCAACAAGTTCAGGCGAAATGAATACTAGCGAAGATTTTTTCAAAAGACAAGCTTTTTCATACATGGTTGTACACTATCCAAACAATCGGGAAAATTTAGATCATCAAACTGACATATCAGGTCTTTCACGATCTTTGAGTTACATACTAAGACTCAAAAGTACTTATAAATACTAGAATAATAAAATTTAATTAAATTGGATAAAAACTAAATACCGGCTTTTTCTTTTTTTCGTGACTCAATGAAAAACTCAACAATTGACCAAATAACCACCAAAACAAAGAGAACGATTGCACATAAAAAAGTCGGAAGATAAGCCATTTTAACAATCCTGAACTTTGTTAAACCAAAGTTAAAGTGTGAAAATGCACACTTTAGTCTTAGACCAAAGTCTAATCTGTCATTTCGTTTATGAATAGTGGTATTTTCATTTTCACCATATTTATTTTCTATTTGATTAGATTTAAAACATCTTAGTGTTCTATTTTTACCCTCTCCTTGTTCAACTGATGAGGATTCAAAACGACTCATAAAAGTGGTAAGTGCAATCAAGTAGGACTTGACTCAAATCGCAAACAAGCAGACATTAGCCTCTTTAAAAAACACTTGTATTTTTATGCTCATGTTAAAAAAATTCATTGGTGAGTCTGCGTTTAAACTCGCAGGCTGGAAATATCATGTAGAACCAAACGTTTTGGAAGATAAGCAAGTCATTATTGGATTTGAACATACTTCTATGTTGGATGCTGTCTTGTCACTGGCGATTTTTCAAATCTACGATATGAAAATCCATACTCTGATTAAAAAAGAATTATTTAAAGGGCCAATGAAGCCCATACTCGAAGCCATTGGTGGTATCGCAGTCGATCGTAAGTCAAATAAAGACATTGTGTCTCAAATGGTTGAACACTTTAGCCAAAATGAAAAATTCAATTTAGTCATTGCACCTGAAGCGACACGTGCCAAAACAGGTGAAGTACGTAAACCTATTCGTACTGGATTTTGGCATATTGCTAAAGCAGCAAATGTCCCTATTGTGCTGATGTACGCGAACTCAAAAACTAAGCAAGGCGGTATTTTTGGAAAAATCTACCCAACAGACCTAGATCATGACTTAGTGCTTATTAAAGCACTTTATAAAGAGCATGTTGGTTTAGATATTGAGATTCCTGAACCTAAGACTGCTGCACAATAAGGTCGTTTAATTAACCTAAAAGAATGTGAAAACCCTATTCTTTTAGGTCTCTGTGAGTGTTTCCCAACAGTTAATTTTTAAAGTGAACTGCCTCATAGGGTAAATTTTAAATAACTGGCTTTATTTCAAACAATTTTAATTCTTTTTTTGTTTGTTCAGGCGATTTTCAGAAAAACACCTACTTTCGCATAAAAAAGTGCTTATGGTAGAATTTGCACAATTTGATAGGCACAAAGCCAATCTACAAGGAGCATATTTCGCATGGCGGGTCATTCCAAGTGGGCCAATATTAAGCATCGTAAAGCAAAACAAGATGCTAGCCGTGGTAAACTTTTTACCAAATTTATTCGTGAATTAACAACTGCTGCAAAGCTTGGCGGTGGTGATGCTGCAAGCAACCCACGTCTTCGTGCAGTTGTAGAAAAAGCGCTTTCTGTAAATATGACACGTGACGTCATCAACCGTGCAATCCAACGTGGTGCCGGTGGTGAAGATAACGATGATTTAAAAGAAATTACCTACGAAGGTTATGGTGTTGGTGGTGTTGCAGTTATTGTGGAAACCATGACTGACAACTTAAACCGTACTGTACCGGATGTCCGTCACTGTTTCTCAAAAACAGATGGTAACTTAGGCACAAACGGTTCAGTTGCTTTCTTGTTCACAAAGCGTGGTGAGATCACTTTTGAAGATGTATCTTTAGAAGATAAAATCATGGACGTGGCACTTGAAGCAGGTGCTGAAGATATCGAAGTGGATGAAAATGAAATCTTAGTCATTACTACACCTGAATCTTTTGGTGACGTACAAGATGCTTTAACTGCTGCAGGTTTAAAATCGGACAATGCTGAAGTGGTCATGAGCCCTTCAACTAAAGCCGAAATCACCGATATCGATCAAGCCAAAAAAATTATGAAAATGATTGATATGCTGGAAGATTTAGATGATGTACAAAACGTATATACCAACGTTGAATTCTCTGACGCGGTATTGGCAGAATTAGACGCCTAATCTACTGCTTTATAAAAATGCGTTCTCAAACATAACTTTGAGAGCGCATTTTTTATGGCTGATTGAATACACTTTCAATAAATTTTGCTTTTTTAGATCGATATTCATCCATCGTTAAATATTGGCTGTCTTGTTTTAATTGGTTATACGCCGTCACTAATTTTTGATTTTCCAACAAACGATCACGAAATATCAGAAAACTTTGCCACCGAGCGTTTTTCACGACCAATTGAAAAGTAACATCATCCTGCTGTAGCACCTCTAACATACACAGCTGATGTACTCTTATTGTCGCTGATAATATGCAAACTTTTGAAAGTAGGAAGCCTAATACTCATTAGACTCATACAAGTTCAGCGTGACTTAGACTTTGCTCAACAAACCACTACAGTTAAAAACGTTATATTCTTTAATCACAAAGCTTGAGTGCAGTGCCACCACATGTTCGATTTTACCAATGCGTTTGAGTAAAATATCACTATAGTTTTCCATATCTCTTGCCACAACTTCAACGATAAAGTCTGCCGACTGCCCTGTCACTAAAAAGGCATTGGTCACTTCAGGAATATTTTCTAGCTCTTCTAAAAACTTGGAAAAAGTGTCGGTATCGTGCTTGCTCAAAGATACTTGGAGTAAAACATGTAGACTAAAACCGAGCTTTTGATAGTTAATATCACGCTTAACTTTGGTCATAATGTCGTTATCAATGAGGTGCTTAATACGACGATGTACTGAACTGACCGATAGATTAATACGCTCTGATAATTCGTTTAGATTGATATCTTCATTACTTAAAATTTCTAAAATTTGCTTATCAAAACGATCTAATTCCATTATTTAACTCTCATGACAACTTATGTTTATAGGTGTTTATTTTATATTAAGCATTTCAAATGAAAGATAAAGCTTATTTGCATTTTTTTTCATATATTTTGAGATTGATAAAAAGATATCAGCTTTTTCAAACAAAGAGTGCCATGATCTTTTACAAAGTTGCAAATCAACTGAGAAAATTTCTATTTAGCTTATATAAATCATGATATTGAAAATACAAGAAAGGCAAAGGCTGTCTGTGTCACACATCACCTTTGCCTTGTTTGGCTTAAGCTTATTTTAAACGCCGCGCCAGTCGACTCGAGCATTGCGCTCGGTTTGATAGACTCTTAAAACATACTGCCCCAAGGGTAAATTGGTTAAATAGGTTTTATAAGTACTAAATTCTTCAGATAGACTTTCCTCATGGTCTTTTTCCCAAGGTGTCCCTTTAATTTCCAGCACAGGCGCCAACATCGAACACACAGCAATATCGGCCAAACCTAAACGATCCCCGACAAAGTAACGTCCATGATTAGCAATTAACTTCTCATTCAATACTTCAATTAAACGCTGCATTTCAGCTTTGGAATGCTCTATTTTCTCTGCATTCAACTCATAGCCTTTCGACATCAATGTTTTCATTAAAGGTTTGGTGTATTTTTCAAATTTACGTAAATACCCCTTTTCGCCCAACATAATCTGTAATGATTGATCGTTATCGGACAATGCATGTGCCAACCCCCAACGACGGACATGCAATCCCAAATCATTGGCTAACGTATTAACATCTAAAGCCTCTTTACGAAGCTGTGCTTCATTACGTAACAGTCGATGTTCTGGATAACGCTCATCAAGATATAGTGCAATCTCGGTAGTATCAGCGACCCATTTGTCCTGATCACGCAAAATAGGCAGTTTATTTTGACCGGTCTTTAACTGTGCAAATGCCCGGTGAACCCCAGGCACCACATTTTGTGCGACAAAATCTAGCTCTTTATGATCGAGCAACCAGCGAGCTTTCTCACAAAAATGAGATAAAGGAAACTGGTATAAAGTTCTCATAAATGCTCCACATTTATTTTTCTATTTTGGCTTTTCAGAAAAGCCATCTATTTCAGTTGGATACTTTAGTCACTGTATTTAGGATTTACAATGTACTTTTTACTCAAAACTGCCTAGCAAATGTTCAACAGCCTTTATCAAATTTATACATTTTTTTCTCTACAATATCTCAAATCTTGATAAATAAGACTTTGATCATCCCATTCAGCCCTCAGTTAAATTAGTTATTCCTTATTTTTCAAATACTTAAAATATCATCTAAATGTTTAAACTTAGCATATTTTATTTTTAACTTTTTAGCTGCTAAGTAATTCAAAATCCTTCATTTAATCATTCAAGCAATCCCAAGTAGCGTATAGGCATTAAGTAAAGGTGCTTTTATGTCTCATACACTCTCTAAAAATATTCACGTGATACAAAATGATCAGGATGCGATTAATGCAGCCTATCATGTCGCTGACTTTGCCTTAGAAGGTCGGGATCAACGTGATCAGAACCGTCAGCTTCCTTTTGCTGAGGTCGAGTTATTTAGCCAAAAAGGATTAGGCGGTATTCGTATTCCTCAAGCTTTTGGAGGCGCATTTGTTTCCAACAAAACCTTAGCTCAGGTTTTTCGCATTATTAATAAAGCCGACTCAAGTGTCGGTCAAATTCCACAAAACCAAATTGCGCTGCTCAACATGATTGATCTCTTGGGCAGCGAACAACAAAAACAGTTTATTTTTAATGAAATATTAAACGGTAAACGCCTTGCCAATGGCGGCCCCGAACGAAACACCAAAGACACTAAAACTCTGAGTACAACATTAAGCATGGAGAATGGTCGTTACTATGTCGATGGTGAAAAATTCTACTCTACAGGCAGTAGCTTTGCCCATTGGTTAGCCATTAAAGCCATTCACCCTGAAGGATATGTGGTACTGACTATTGTTGATGCCACAGCACTAGGTGTGGAAGTTATCGATAACTGGAATGGTTTTGGTCAGCGTACAACTTCAAGCGGTACAGTAAAATTACAGCGGGTTGAAGTCGATCCACTACTTATCTTTGATGAGCGGAAACTGGTTGAAGACGTCAATTACCGTGGTGCTTTCTCGCAGTTAATGCAAGTTGCGATTGATGTCGGTATTGCAGAAGCTGCATTTGAAGATACTTTGTCAGCAGTTAAAAAAGCCCGACCAATTGTCGATGCGCAAGTTGAGAAAGCCAGTTTTGAACATTACACCTTACAAGAAGTCGGCAAATCCGCAGTCCTGTTAGATGCCGCTATCCTACTGCTCGATGAAGCTGCTGAATATTTAGATGAGCTCGACCAACTGAGCGTTGTCAGTGCCGAACAAGCAGCTAAAGCCTCTATTTTAGTCGCTGAAGCAAAGGTCTATGCCAATGATGCTGCACTACAAATTTCTGAAAAGCTCCTAGAGCTTGGCGGCAGTCGTTCGAGCCTAAGCCAACATAATTTAGATCAACATTGGCGCAATGCACGTGTGCATACCTTACACGACCCGATCCGCTGGAAGCTGCATGCACTGGGTAACTACTATTTAAACAACACTTTTCCTGCTCGCCACGCTTGGATTTAAGGAGAACGTCATGACTTCATTTCAACCTATTCTTCCACTTCAATCCCAAAACGCGGCATATGCACATATTATTCAAAGCGATGCCGAAGCCTTAGAAATTGCCAAAAATTTAGCTGAGCAGTTTAAACAACAGGCTATCCAACGCGATGCGGAACGTATTTTGCCTTTTGAGGAAATCGAGACCTATAGCCAAACTGGCCTTTGGGCCATTACTGTACCTAAGGAATTCGGGGGAGCCGATGTTTCCAGTTATACTGTCGCACAAATTATTGCGCTAATGAGTGGTGTGGATGGTTCGATTGGACAAATTCCACAGAACCATTTCTATGCCTTAGAGGTTTTACGTAATAACGGTACTGAACAACAAAAGCGTAAACTCTATGCAGAAGTGCTCAAAGGCGCTCGCTTTGGTAATGCCTTGGCTGAGTTTAAAACTAAAAATGCAACACAAAAACAAACTGCACTGAGCCAAACGGAACAAGGCTATGAGGTCAATGGTGAAAAGTTTTATTGCACGGGCAGCCTGTTTGCAGACCGCATACCGACCTTAGTCAAAGATGCCGATGACAAAGAGCTTCTGGTCTTTATCCCACGGAATAACTCAGGACTAGAACTGATTGATGATTGGTCAGGTTTTGGTCAACGTACCACAGGCAGCGGGACAGTCAAATTCAATCATGTCGCTGTAGATGCAGAAGATATTGTTCCTTTCGATACCGCTTTTTCTAGGCCGACTCTGGTTGGGCCTTTTGCACAAATTATGCATGCTGCAATTGAAACGGGTATCGCACGTGCTGCTTTTGAGGAAACACTGGTTCGTGTGCGTCAGGCTCGGCCATGGATTGACTCTGCTGTTGAACAGGCAACCGATGATCCTCTAACTCAGTTTGAACTAGGACGCGTGGTTGCCGATGTGCGTGCCAGTGAAGTCTTACTCAAACAAGCAGCTCGCTCAATCGATGCAGCACGTCCTAATCCAACCATTGATAGCATTGCAAAAGCTTCTCTCGATGTAGCGAAAGTTCGTGCACACAGCACAGAAACCGCTTTAAAAGCCGCTTCGAAATTAATTGAACTAGCAGGCAGTCGTGGTAGTCAGCGTGAAGATGGCTTAGACCGTTTTTGGCGTAATGCCCGTGTTCACACGCTACATGATGCGTCACGTTGGAAATATTACTTCATTGCCAATTATCTTCTTAACGGTGTACTTCCGCCACGCAGAGGGACATTGTAATGACACTATCATCTCAAAATAACAAGCCGAAGCAAATCATCCTGAATGCCTTTGATATGAATAGCGTAGGTCATATCAATCATGGTTTGTGGACACACCCACGTGATGAGTCACATCGTTTTAATGAGCTCAGCTATTGGACCGATTTGGCGCAAACTTTAGAACAAGGTTTATTTGATGGTTTATTTATCGCCGACATTACGGGTGTCTACGATGTTTATCAAAATGGTCTGGATTTAACCCTAAAAGAGTCAATTCAACTTCCAAGCCATGACCCAAGTACACTCGTTTCTGCAATGGCTGCCGTTACACAGCACTTAGGTTTTGGTGTCACTGTAAATTTGAGCTATGAGTCGCCTTATCAGTTTGCACGGCGCTTTGCGAGCCTCGACCATCTAACAAACGGTCGTATTGGGTGGAACATTGTCACGGGTTACTTAGACAGCGCAGAACGGTTAATTGGTCAAAAAGGTTTAAAAGATCACGACTTGCGTTATGAACAAGCTGAAGAGTTTCTCGAACTTTGCTATAAATTTTGGGAAGGTTCTTGGGAAGACGATGCCGTACAAAAAGATAAGTTAAACCGTGTCTTTACCGACCCTTCAAAAGTTCACGCCATACAGCATCAAGGCAAATTTTTCCAAAGCCAGGGCATTTTTCAAGTTTCTCCATCTATTCAGCGCACGCCTGTACTTTATCAAGCGGGCGCTTCAAGCAAAGGCTTAGCTTTTGCAACTCAACATGCTGAAGCCATGTTTATTGGTGCTGACACACCTGAAAAACTGAAACAGCAAGTCGATAAAATTCGTGCGCTTGCATTAAGCCATGGTCGTGATGAGCAAGCCATTAAACTCTTTGTTGGCATTAGTGTAGTTACGGCAGAAACAGACAAACTCGCACAAGAAAAACTCGCCGAATATATTCGCTATGCCAGTCCAGAAGCAGGTTTGGCGCATTTTTCAAGTTCAGTCGGAATTGATTTAGCGCAGTTCACAGATGATGAAGCGATTCCTTATAAACAAACCAATAGCATTGCCTCGGTCAATAACAAATTTAAAGAGCAAAAAGTTACACGAGCGGATTTAAAAGCCCAGCATGTACTCGGTGGACGCTATCCACTGATCGTCGGGAGTGGAAAAACTGTAGCAAAAAAACTCATTCAGCTCTTAGATGAAACTGGCATAGATGGCTTTAATCTCACACGAACCGTCGCCCCAGAGTCACATCAAGACTTTATTCGTTGGGTCATCCCAGAATTACAAGAGCGTGGCCGTTATAAAACCGCCTATGAAACAGGTAGTTTACGCCACAAATTATTCGCTCAAGGTGACCGACTAGCCGCAGACCACCCAGTACAGCAGTATCGATGTCAAAGCTCGTGCGCTCATCCTAAAACACAGCAAAAACAAACTGCATAAATTTTAAAATACGAGAAATATCATGGCTCAAACTGCAAAAACAAAATTTACCGTTATTGGGGTAATTGTCGCTGCCATCGTCATTGTACTGGTGGCGTGGTCTTATCATAAAAAATCGAGTAACTCTGAACTGGTGATTGGGATCAGCCCACCCTTTGCCAATCCATTAAAAGTGGCTGTGGAAGAAGCGAAACAGCAAGGCATCAACGTCAAACTGGTCGAGTTTTCGGATTGGAATACCCCCAATATCACGCTCAACCATGGTGATATTGATGCCAACTATTTTCAGCATCAGCCCTTCTTAGATAACGCCATCAAAGAAACCCAATTTAAACTGAAAGCACTGGATAAAGGCGTCACCACACACGTCGGTTTATATTCAAAAAAATATGACTCGATTGATGCGATTCCTGAAAATGCACGTACAGTTATTCCAAATGATCCAGTAAATCAAGGGCGTGCGCTTTTACTGTTACAACAGGCTAAATTGATTAGCTTAAAAGATCCAAACAATCATCTATCGAACCTGCAAGATATTGTCAGCAATCCTAAAAAGCTCCAGTTTATTGAAGTTGAAGGTCCACAAACTGCGCGTGCCGTTGATGATGCTGACTTGGTCTTTAGCTATCCACATTATTTACGTCTTGCAAAAACCATCGACCCAAATGATGCGCTGATCTTAGATGACAACACCAATACTTTGTATTCGATTTTATTTGTGGTGCGTGACGACTACCAACAGCAACATCCAGAGAAAGCAGCACAACTTGAAAAATTCATCAAGATTTATCAAACATCAGACAAAGTTAAACAGACCTTGAATAGTGAAATTGGTGAAAAACTTTGGTTCTCTGGTTGGAAGTGAGTATAAGCCATGACGCAATCTTTCACTCAAAATCTAAAAAAATGGCTGATTGGCTTAAGCGTCATCGTGGCAATTTTTACTCTAGCGGGTTACCGCTATAGCAAAAGCCATGCGCAAGATGATGTCTTAACGATTGGTATTAGCCCACCTTATGCCGAACTTCTGCAAAGCGTGGCAGATGAGGTAAAGAAACAAGGCATTCAAGTCAAACTAGTTGAATTCTCGGACTGGCATGCGCCAAATGTTGCTGTGCAAAATGGTGACATTGATGCCAACTTTTTTCAGCAAAGTGTCTTTCTGAGCAATGCAATTCGCGAAACAAATTATGATCTGCATGCATTCGCCACAGGAGCAGGAAGTCATGTCGGACTGTATTCAAAAAAATATAAGTCCTTAGATGCACTACCCACTCAAGCACGTGTGGTCATCCCCAATGACCCTGTAAACTCGGCACGCGCCCTAATTTTACTGCATCGTGCAGGTTTGATTCAGCTCAAAGACCTCAACAATGAACTATCTACCGTAAAAGATATTGTGAGCAATCCTAAACAGCTTCAGTTTATTGAAGTAGAAGGCCCACAAACTGCCCATGCGTTTAATGATGCCGATTTAATTTTTGGCTTCCCGCATTATTTAAAAATGGCTAAGGTCACAGATCCGCATCATGCCTTTTTCTTGACCCGATAAACAAGAAATACGCCATTTTATTTGTGACACGTAAAGACTATCCAGATCAAAACCAAAAACTTGCGACTTTTGTGCAAGCATTCCAAAACTCAAAACACGTTCAAGAAATTTTAGATCGTGATTTTGGCCAAGGTCTGTGGTTTGAAGGCTGGAAATAAGGAGAAAAAGAATGGTCAGCTTTGGTTCTCATGTGGATTTTTCAATTCCACATATCAAAATTCGTAACTTAAACAAACACTATGCGGTACAAGGGCATACTGTACATGCACTCAAAAATATTGACCTCGATATCCCGACAGGTAAAGTGTTTGGCATTATTGGCAAAAGTGGTGCAGGTAAATCTTCTCTGCTCCGCACCTTAAATGGTTTAGAACGTATCAGTGAAGGTCATATTCATATTCATCAACAAGACTTGGCGGCATTGAGCCATGCTGAGCTGATTCAGCTCCGCCAACGCATTGGTATGATTTTCCAGCATTTTAATCTAATGTCTGCCAAGACAGTTTATGAAAATGTCGCACTACCCCTCAAAGTTGCCAATTATCCCAAACAAGACATCGAACAACGTGTCAACGAGGTATTACAGTTGGTCGGGCTGAGTGATAAGGCACAGCATTACCCATCACAACTGTCTGGCGGTCAAAAGCAGCGTGTCGGCATTGCCCGTGCATTGGTTCACCATCCTGAAATTTTACTCTGTGATGAAGCAACATCTGCACTCGATCCAGAAAGCACCTCTGTGGTGTTGTCCCTGCTCAAAGAGATTAATCAAAAGTTAGGTATCACCATTGTATTGATTACCCATGAAATGCAAGTGATTCGGGAAATCTGCGATCAGGTCGTGGTCATCGATGCTGGTGAAATTGTGGAATCAGGCGAAGTATGGTCGGTGTTTTCTCAACCCCAACAAAGCATTACCCAAGAACTACTGAATCTAGAACAACTCGATTTGCCTTTTCGCTTAAATGCTGTACCTATGCAGCTTGATACACATGCCATTTTCAAAATTCGCTCGACTTCAGATGCGCATCATCCACCTGACTTAAAAAAGATTTTGGAGCACTTTCCACAAACTGTGCATTTATATCAAAGTCAGGTCGACACCATCCAAAACCATTTAATTGGAACATTGGTTATTGCTGTTCCTACACAGGACTTAGAAATTCAATCGCTACGACAAAAACTAAAAGCGCATGTGACACATGTAGAGGTACTGGGCTATGCACGACCAACTCATTGATTTATTACTGACAGGCACCATCGATACCTTAATCATGGTCGGTGCATCCGCATTTTTTGCCTTGCTCCTTGGTCTGCCAATGGCAGTGGTTCTAGTGAGCACCTCTGAGCATGGCATTTATCCTTCTAAAAGTATTAACCATAGCTTAGGCTGGTTGGTAAATATTACCCGTTCTGTTCCCTTCCTTATTTTGATGGTGGCCCTCATTCCACTCACACGTTGGATTGTCGGCACCAGTTATGGTGTTTGGGCAGCAGTTGTCCCTTTAACCTTGGCGGCAACCCCTTTTTTTGCACGGATTGCAGAAGTCAGTTTACGCGAAGTAGATCAAGGTTTGATTGAAGCTGCGCAAGCTATCGGCTGTAATCGCAGTCAAATCATTTGGCATGTGTTGTTACCTGAAGCGCTACCAGGAATTGTCGCGGGTTTTACCGTGACCATTGTGACCATGATTAACTCCTCTGCCATTGCAGGTGCCATTGGTGCAGGTGGTTTAGGCGATATTGCCTATCGCTATGGTTATCAGCGTTTTGATATGCAGATCATGTTGGCCGTGATTGTCGTGCTTGTAATTTTGGTGATGTGTGTGCAAGCAATTGGAGACAATCTGGCAAATCAACTCGATAAAAGGAAGGTTTAATCCCATTTCCCATATAAAATAGAGCTCTATACTGTACATTTAAGTTTTTTAGCCCCTCCTTTTTCTGAGGAGGGTGTTTCAATATGAAGTTCACGCCATTTTCATGAAAGACTCCAGTCCTTACATAGACAATGATCTACATGCAATGGATCTCTTAAATCTAGTTCCTTTATTAAAAGAAAAGGCTTAAATGAGGAGATTCTGCCCACAACATGATTTACAACTTTGATTCTTCTCCCCTGAGACCTGACTTTGTCATGGCTTTCATGTAAAATCACTGGCAATTTTTATATAACACGTTGTGAGTTATTTCATGGGTTTTAATTGCGGTATTGTCGGCTTGCCGAACGTTGGTAAATCTACACTTTTCAATGCATTGACTAAAGCTGCTATTGCTGCTGAAAACTTCCCATTCTGTACCATTGAACCAAACACAGGCATCGTTCCTGTGCCAGATCCACGTTTAGACAAACTTACCGCGATTGTAAAACCTCAGCGTGTGATTCCAACAACGATGGAATTTGTAGACATCGCAGGTTTAGTTGCTGGTGCATCTAAAGGAGAAGGCTTGGGGAACCAATTCCTTGCAAATATCCGTGAAACGGATGCGATTGCTCACGTTGTACGCTGTTTTGAAGATGAAAACGTCATTCACGTTAACGGTAAAATTGACCCGCTTGATGACATCGCAACCATCAACACGGAACTTGCACTTGCTGACTTAGAAACTGTGACAAAAGCAGTGACTCGTTTAGCAAAATCTGCAAAAGGTGGCGACAAAGAAGCGCTCGCAACCAAAGCGGTTTTAGACAAAATTTTACCTTTACTTGATGAAGGTAAACCTGCTCGCGCAGCTGACCTAGACGACGACGAACGTAAACTGGTTCGTGGTTTTGGTTTAATGACTTTAAAACCAACCATGTATATTGCGAACGTTGCTGAAGATGGTTTTGAAAACAACCCACATTTAGATGCTGTGAAAAAACTGGCAGCTGAAGAAAATGCAATCGTGGTTCCGCTTTGCAACCAAATCGAAGCTGAAATTTCACTGCTTGAAGATGAAGACCGTGCTGAGTTCCTTGAAGCTTTAGGCATGGAAGAGCCGGGTCTAAACGTGGTAATTCGCGCGGGCTATGGTCTTTTAGGTTTACAGACTTACTTCACGGCGGGTGTACAAGAAGTTCGTGCTTGGACCGTTAAAGTGGGTGCAACTGCACCACAAGCGGCGGGTGTGATCCACACTGACTTCGAAAAAGGCTTTATCCGTGCTGAATGTGTTGCTTATAACGACTTCGTTCAATACAACGGTGAAGCAGGCGCGAAAGAAGCAGGAAAATGGCGTTTAGAAGGTAAAACGTATATCGTTCAAGACGGTGATGTTCTACACTTCCGCTTTAACGTATAAGTCGTTCCGAATATAAAAAAACCCGATACCCATCGGGTTTTTTTATAAGCTTAAACCAATCTTAAAAACAGCATTAAATAACATATGAACACCTGATCCGTTTGGATCTCACACAATATTATCACTTCTATTCTTTCGTATTATCGCTAATTTAATCACAGGCATTAATGCCTTCATTGAACAAACGAAAATGAAAAAGATCAGCACATTTATTGCAGCAGGTTTATTCACAACGCTTAGCGCTACAGCATTTGCATGCCCACAAGGAACAACACCGTCGGGTGGTACAGGTGCAAATCATAAAGGTGGTAAGTGCGTCGCAACCATGAACGTGACGAAACATGATCAGGTAATGAAACAAGACAAAACAGCCAAACATGATCCAGCCATGAAGCAAGATAAAATGGTGAAACATGATTCAATGAAAGCCAATGAAATGGCCAATAAATCCCATAAAGATGCTCATGCTCCAAGCCCGAATACACCCAAAGCTCAACCAGATACACGTAAAGTCGCGAAGACATCTTAAAACAGCAGAAAAAAGCCAGTGAAATTCACTGGCTTTTTTCTCGATAAAATAATTCAGTTAATGTGATGTCACAGAGACATATTTATCATCCATTGCAGCACGCTGTTTACGCGCTTCATCTAACATACGTTGTTCGATGTCTTTTCTAAAACCAAGCATAAACACCATTTCCGCCAAAACAAATAATGGTCCGATAGCTAGGCCAATCACATCATCCATAAAGGCCGGTTTTTTCTTCTCATAGAAATGCCCGACAAACTGGAACGCCCAGCCGACGACAAAAATACCAATACTGAGACTTAACCAAAGTCCCAAATCAAACTGTGAAATTTTATATGCCAATGGATAAGCCATGGCATAGATTACTAACATGATCACACCAAAAATTCGATCTAGGCTTAAGTAGTAAACAATACTCGCTAATATCAAAACCATCGCCAAGGTAATTTCAAAACTGCCAATAGTCATGCCAGCTCTTGCGGTTAAGCACATAATTGAAAACACAATCAACGGAATACCCACAAAGTGGGTCACGATATTTTTATGATCAAGATGATAAGCTGCATACTGACTTAATAATTTTTCTAATTTATTCATACTGTATTTCCTTATTGCATGATATTGATCACGATATAGAATAACTTTAAAGGAAAACAGCTCATAAAGTTGTCGTCGACCTGACAAGTTGCTCGATCAATCACGAAAGGACGCGGAATGCTGGAAGTTCAACATCAACAACAATTACTCAATAACAATTGGTTCGCCAAACTACCACAAGCCTATCAACAGTATATTGTGCAACATGCCAAATATATTGAGGTTGCAAAAGACCAAGCTGTTTTTCACTCTGGAGATTTATTTGATGGCATCTATGCAGTCTTGAACGGCGCAATTCGTTTAGGTCATGTCGACATTGAAGGTAAAGAAGCCGTTGCAGCAATCGCTGAACCGATTATGTGGTTTGGAGAAATTTCGTTAATTGATCAGCAACCGCGTTCGCACGATGCGATTGCTATTCAAAAAAGCACCCTGCTCCATCTGCCTAAACGCGATGTTGAGGCGTTTATCCAAGCTACCCCAGAATTTTGGTTTCATATTGCACAGCTTGCTTCACAGAAGTTACGCCTCGCTTTTTTAGAACTGATCGCAATCCAAAGTCAAAATATCAGTCAACGACTGGCTCAACGCTTACTGTTTATTTTAAGCGGTTATGGCAACCATCTGTCGATTACCAATGATGAAATCCATTTATCACAGGAGCAACTGGCTCAAATGCTGATGTGTTCACGCCAAACCATCAACCAAGAACTTCAAAACTTAGAAAAACAAGGAATACTGGCAATTGCTTTTAAAAAGATTAAGATTTTAGATCCTGCAATGCTGCATAAAATGGCACATAGCTCAGAATAGGCAATCAAGTGTGCGCCTTAAGAGCGCAATTCATATAAAAAAGATGTATAAAAATATTGCTTACACGGCGTAACGTCTTGACTATTTTTCTCAACGACTTTGGACTGCTGTGGCAGCATTTGACCAATAATTAATGTAAACATCACAAAAACTAATTTTTTAAATTAACGCTTAAAATTCGACTCAATTCAGATATTTTACTGCATTGGGATAATGTACTATTTTTATTATATTTTTCATTAAAGCTCTAACCATAAAAAAGCGAGTTTTAAAAACTCGCTTTTGGGCATGCTATTTCGGTCTTAGACGCCTACTTTTTTAGGATCCGTATTGCCTAAACTTGGATTATCAATTGCGCCCCGACATTGTGCTTTATCACGTTCATAATCGCTCTGTTTCTGTGCAACACTTGACGAACCGTCTAAGGTCTCACGTGCCCATACTTCTAAGCTGGTCAAGGCTTTACGACACAGTGCGTATTTTCCTTCGGTTACTGAGTCTGTCATTTTGACATTAATACGCCAGTCCGTACTGAGTTTACGTGCAGGATGACGGACTTTGGCTTCAATCTGATCCAATTGCTTGTTATACACCAAGCCATCTACTTCATTGATAAACACCCAAGCACGCTGGGCATATTCCGTAGCATCATTGGTAATTTTTGGCGCAGCCTTAATTTCTACTTTTTGTTCAGGAGCTTGCTCTGACTGCCCACAAGCTTGCAAAAGTAAACTGCTTACAATAATTGCAGTCAGCCCTAAAGTACGTAATTCGAGCTTCAACATGGTTAAACGCCTCAACAAACAATTGGGCACTATGCTAGTGAATTCAGTTACAATACACAATCAATTTTGACCCATTGATAAAGTCTTCTTCAAGGTGTGTTGTGTCCGAACTTAATCCCACTCCTGTACAAGCTGCTGGTTTTTGGCAAGGGGCTAAGGATAGCCAAGCGATTATCTTTACCTATCT
>Ga0208704_100164_pt1 | contig 16462 bp, 15 predicted proteins | sample DeeseametaMP0144_FD_184221 | JGI IMG/M metagenome (GOLD analysis project Ga0208704, IMG submission 184221) | Marine microbial communities from the Deep Atlantic Ocean - MP0144 (SPAdes) | ecosystem: Environmental > Aquatic > Marine > Oceanic | place: West of Cape Verde, Atlantic Ocean | collected...
TTCAAAGTTAAGATGATGGTATGACAATTTTATATACTCCATAAACCCTTTAAATTAATTAGGTGGTTTATGTCGCACTTCAAGTTTTACTCTGCCTATGCTTTGCCACTTTGCTGAACCCAATGGTTTCAAACACCGCATCTAGCTGACCATCTTCAGAAACAAATTCAATAAATTCGAATCCACATAGTTCTAATGGGTTGGCTAATTCATTCATACAACGTCCTCATTTCTTTTTTAAGCAATCCTATTGCTTATCTTTTTAACGATTCCTTTCAGAGCCAACGGACTGGTCGCTACAATTCTAGAGCGAGAGAGACAAATCCGTTTGTCTGACATGGGGCACCTGTTCAGCAGCATTCTTAATGTTGAGTGAACAAGTGTAGGAGTTTTAATTCATCATACTTGATCTAAATTATTATTCAATACGTAATTTAATTACGCAATAAATAAAATTGGTAAACGATTGACCTATAAATTAAATTAATATTATTCATAAAAATATGTTTTAAAATAGGGGAGCTTTGTTATACCAAGATTTCAGGATGAAATCTGTGCTATAGGACTAAAATAGAAGGGAAAAATTGGGTATGAAATTTGGCTCATTCCGTGCATCTGTTGAGAACAGCTATTTGAAAATGAAACAGCCAAGCAACTGATTTGAGCACGAAAATTAATTGCAAAAGATCAAGAATAGTTTGACTTACTAAAACCTGATTTGAAAACCCAGATGTAGGTGTCGCCGCGAGCAAGTTTGATCACGCTGAATTTTTTGCATTAACTTGAGCGGCTGTTGAATCAGCGCCCAAGATTGAAGGAGATTATTAGTATCTGGGCGCGATGAATTGAATTTTTAGTGTTTATGATTAGGCTTAGAGAGATTGAAAACAAATATAAAATGGTGCGCTCTGCGGGACTCGAACCCACGTCGGTCGCTTAGGAGGCAACTGCTCTATCCAGTTAAGCTAAGAGCGCAAAAGTGCGGTTAATGTAGCTGATTTTAATCAAAAAAAATAGTTATTGCCGAAACAATAACTATTTAAAAATGAATATTTTATGCTTTTCTATACAAAATTTTGTATAGAACGAACATTAATACGATCCAGATTGGAATCATTATCACAGCGCCGCTTAAACCTTGAGTCCACATGATGTAAAGCACTACAGCAATAAATGCAAGAACAAGGTAGTTACTGAAAGGCGACCAAAGTGCAGGAAATAATGGTTTTTTCGCTTCGCTTTTCATGGCCTTCATAAATTGAAGATGAGTTAAGCTGATCATGGCCCAGTTCAATACCAAAGCGCCAACAACAATATAAATTAAGTTGCTGAGAGCATCTTCTGGCGCAAAATAATTCAACAGTACACAACCGAAAATGAGCAATGCAGAGAACAAGACTGCCGGAATTGGCACACCTTGCTTATTGGTTTTACTGAATATTTTAGGTGCATTGCCTTGCTGTGCTAAACCAAACAGCATGCGGCTGTTAGCATACATACCGCTGTTATATACAGAAAGTGCTGCAGTCAAGATAATAAAATTCAGTAAATGCGCAGCCCAACCAATACCTAATTGACTGAAGATCATTACAAATGGGCTCTTATCTAAGCCGCCAAGTTGCAATTCATTCCAAGGTACAAGCGATAACAAAATGGTCAATGAACCCACATAGAAAATGAGGATACGAAATACCACTTGGTTGATTGCTTTAGGAATTGATTTTTGTGGATTATCAGCTTCTGCTGCAGCCATACCAATCAATTCAATACCGCCAAAGGCAAACATGAGGAAGGCAAGCATATAGAATAGACCTTCAACACCATGCGGGAAGAAACCACCATGTGACCAAAGGTTGCTGAATGAAGCCGTAGAATCTGTACCTGCCGTAGCCAAAAGATAAAGACCAAAAACAATCATGGCGACGACAGCCGTGACTTTGATAATAGCTAGCCAGAACTCTGATTCACCATAAAATTTCACATTACCTAAATTGACTAAGGTAATGATCACAAAGAAGGTGAGAACAGATGCCCATGCAGGAATATGGGGCCACCAGTAGTTGATATACTTCGCAACAGCGGTAAGCTCGGTCATGGCCACCAGAACATATAGAATCCAGTAGTTCCAACCAGCTAAAAAGCCTGCAAATTTGCCCCAGTATTTGTTTGCAAAATGACTAAAAGAACCAGCTACAGGTTCCTCAACGATCATTTCCCCGAGTTGACGCATGATTAGAAATGCAATTAAACCGCCAATTGCATAGCCCAAAATAATGGATGGGCCAGCAGATTCAATCACATGTGCGGAACCTAAAAATAAGCCAGTACCAATTGCGCCGCCCATGGCAATCAATTGAATATGACGGTTCTTTAAGCCACGCTGAAGTTGAGACGACTCTTTATTCAAGTTATTTCAGCCCGACAATGGATAAGTGTTTCCGATTGTAATAGATCGTGAAGAAATCGCATAGTAGCTCAAAATTCATGAAAAAAAGTTATTATTCATATGAAAAATAATGTGTAATGAATTGTAAATAAAAAACATACGAATCAATATATTAATTTTATTTAAATTATCAAATTGGGAATTTTATTTGGAAACCGGACGTTCACAAATGATGTTTTTTTAGACTTAAGTCTGTATTTTACGTAGGCATAGGGAAAAAAGGTATGATGATCCTAAGTTAAATCAGATCTTTTGACTTAACACAATGATAAATATGAAGGATTCAATAAAAATGAGTTTTGCACCGCAAATCAAAATTCCAGCAACGTATATGCGTGGAGGGACCAGTAAGGGCGTATTCTTTAAATTAGATGATCTCCCAGAAGCTGTGCAACAGGCTGGACGCGTTCGAGATCAGTTATTGCTCCGTGTAATTGGTAGCCCGGATCCTTATGCAAAGCAGATTGATGGTATGGGTGGTGCAACATCGAGTACCAGTAAAACGGTGATTTTAGCGAAGAGCCAACAGCCCGAACATGATGTCGACTATTTATTTGGGCAAGTGTCGATTGATCAGCCTTTTGTCGACTGGAGCGGAAACTGTGGCAACTTAACGGCTGCTGTAGGCTCATTTGCGATTTCAAATGGTTTGGTCGATGCTGCACGTATTCCCGAAAATGGCATCTGCACAGTCCGCATTTGGCAGGTGAATATTCAAAAAACCATTATTGCACACGTACCTATTACGCAGGGCCAAGTTCAAGAAACAGGTGATTTTGAACTGGATGGCGTGACGTTCCCAGCTGCAGAAGTGCAAATTGAATTTTTAGATCCAGCCGATGATGGTGAAGATGGGGGTGCAATGTTCCCAACAGGGAATTTGGTTGACACTTTAGAGGTTCCAGAGATTGGTTGCTTTCAAGCAACGTTTATCAATGCAGGTATTCCGACCATTTTCTTAAATGCAGAAGACATTGGCTACACGGGGAGTGAATTACAAGACGCAATTAATGGCGATGCTAAAGCTTTAGCGCGTTTTGAAACCATTCGTGCCTATGGTGCAAAACAGATGGGGCTGATTCAAGACATTTCTGAAGCTGCCAGTCGTCAACACACGCCTAAAATTGCTTTTGTTTCTAAGCCAAAACAATATGTCTCGTCGAGTGGTAAAACCATTACAGAGCAAGACACCGATTTATTGGTTCGTGCACTTTCTATGGGTAAATTACACCATGCGATGATGGGTACAGCGGCTGTTGCCATTGGTACCGCAGCAGCGATACCTGGAACCTTGGTCAATTTGGCCGCGGGAGGTGGAGCACGTGAAGCCGTTCGTTTTGGTCATCCTTCAGGGACCTTACGTGTGGGAGCGCAAGCGATACAAGAAAAGGGTCAGTGGGTAGTGAAAAAAGCTGTCATGAGTCGTAGTGCTCGCGTGTTGATGGAAGGTTGGGTGCGTATTCCAGCGGAAAGCTTGGAGTAGTGCTATGTAAAAGCCTCTCTCTGTAGAGGCTTTTTTATGTCAACTCTAGGTCTGTGATAAGAAGGCTAAAAATAACTAAGACCATGAGCAGTGAATTTTAGAGCTTGATTGCTTGTGTAATGGTTGCTTGAAATAGTAGAAAAGTCATTCTTATCACCTCGTCTGCAAAAATTAATAGAATACTGTGCCTTGTTTGTGCTTTCGGCATAGAGAAAGCGGGCAGAAAGCAGTATCATGCCAACAGATCATTTCAAATGATCGGCTCAGGCAAACTGAGTACCAGATTAATTTATCCTATTGTTATTCGAGGCGAATGTGTCAGCACTAACCGACGTATCAGCAAATGCACTTCAACAGGCTCAACAACGTATTCACGATGATTTATTGACTGCACTTGATGCTTTTTCAATTCCGGAACCGTTAAAGAGTGCCGTGCATCATGCGGTCATGTTAGGTGGAAAACGTGTGCGTCCTGCGCTGTGCTATGCCACGGCACATTTAAATCCAAACAATAATGCAGCTGCCGTGCGCCGCGCCGCTGTAGCTGTGGAACTGATTCATTGTTATTCCTTGGCACATGATGATTTGCCTTGTATGGACAATGATCTTTTGCGTCGTGGTCAGCCGACCTGTCATGTGGCTTATGGTGAAGATACGGCTTTGCTTGCGGGCGATATCTTACAGTCCATGGCATTTGAAATTTTAGGTAGCCGTCTGTTTGATGCTGGCCCAGTGGTTGATCAAGGTATTGTACTGAAGCAGATGCAAATTTTAGCGACAGCGAGCTCTAAAATGGTGTGTGGCCAAGTCCTTGACCTGCAAGCCGAAGGTAAACGTGTCGATCAGACTGCACTTGAAAATATCCATCGAAATAAAACGGGTGCATTGATTTCTGCTGCGGTGATGATGGCCGCGGTGACTGTATTTGACGGTTGCGATCAAGCGATTCCAAAGTTACGCGAATATGCACAGGCAATTGGTTTGGCTTTTCAGGTGCAAGACGATATTTTAGATATCATTTCAAATACAGATGTACTGGGTAAAACCGCAGGGAAGGATGAGCAAGTCGAAAAATCGACTTATCCAGCTTTGATGGGACTTGAGTCTGCACAAGACTATGCCAAAACTTTGCATGATCAAGCCTTTGCCGCTCTGGCTTATTTCCCAATGGATGCGGCAGCAGAACTTAATCAGATTTCACAGTTTTTATTGGCTCGCCAAAGCTAAGTTTCAGTGTTTAGATTAAAAAAGAGGACATAGCCTGTCCTCTTTTTTTAATGCTTGTTTCTTAGAGGCTTGAGTTTTTCCTCAACCACAATAAAAAAGACAGCTCGAAAGCTGTCCTCATTCAATCAAATCAAGCATCAGTTAGATGTCTTTACGTCCCATAACACCACGGATGGTACTTAAAATATCGGCTGGCAACACCACTGTTTTAGCATTGTTCGATTTAGACATGTCTTGCATCGCTTTGACATATTGTTCGCCCAACAAGTAAGCCACAGGAATTTCCTTGTCGCCCACAGCCGAAGTGACCATTTCAATGGCACGCTGAGAAGACTCTGCTAAGACCACTTGTGCTTCTGCATCACGACGAGACGCTTCTAAACGACCATCAGCTTCTAAAATCGCTGCTTGTTTTTCACCGTCTGCTTTGGTCACAGTCGCACGACGTTGACGCTCAGCCGCCGCTTGAGCTTCCATTGCAGATTGCATGGTTTGCGACGGTTGAATATCTTGGATTTCAACGGTTTTTAAAGTAATGCCCCAGTCCGAGATGTCATCAGAAATAGCCGCTTTAAGCTTAGCTTTGATGTGATCGCGCGATGATAATGCATCATCCAAATCCATTTCACCGACAATAGAACGTAGTGATGTTTGCACTAAGTTTTGAATGGCCCATGTATAGTTTTCAATCCCATACACTGCATTTACAGGTGCAGTGATATTGATGTAGGCCACTGCATTCATAAGCAAAACGGCATTATCGCGGGTAATCACTTCTTGAGAGGGAATGTCTAATACAATGTCTTTGGTCGTCACTTTATAAGCCACTTCATCGACATAAGGAATCACAAAGTTGAGACCTGGATTCAACGTGGTATGGTATTTACCTAGACGTTGTACGATCCATTTATAACCTTGTGGAACAATACGGACACCTTTAAAAATGGTGACAGCGGCAAAAGCCAAAATTGCTAAAACGACAATAAATCCACCAGACATATGCTTAACTCACTTTTATCTATTTTCGTTGGTTGAGAGGTGTGCTTTGACCATTAAATCATTGCCCAGTATTTCAACGACACGCACTCGGTCACCGACTTGGACTTTATCTAAAGTACGACAGTTCCATTCATCTGAACCGAGTACTGGAATGGGAAAGCGAACGCGAATGTGTTCATTTTCAGGGCTGGCTTGAATCACCATGCCAATTTGACCGATGGTTGCTTCGCGAGACAGTCCTGCTTTGGTTTTGTCAGTCGAAAGCGGTTTAATAAACTTAAACCAAAGTAAAGTGCATAAAATCGACAAAATAATCCACGTCACAAACTGCGTGGTAACGCCCATCATGGGGAACATCCAGTACAGAATACCGACCATAATGGCCGCAATACCGAACCACAATGCGGCAAAAGCAGGCAGAATCAGCTCTGATAGGATTAACAGAACGCCCAATACAAACCAGTGCCAAGGCTCAAAAGCAAATTCCATACATCTACTCATATATTCGTTATAGGGATATAGATGCAGAAGCATCTATATCAATTTAGCAGATGAATAAGTCTTTGAATATTAAAAATCAAATTTTTTAGAATTTGGCTTTAGGGGCAGGTTTAAAAGCAGCTGGGGTCTTTTTAAAATCGACAATGGCTTTTTCAATCGATTTAATTTTGAGCTGTGCAGCTTTTTCACCTTCTAAAATAGATTGATTGCTGGCTTTTAAGTCCAAAGTGCCCAAGTGTCCGACTTTGGGTTGAATCACCACAGTCGCTTGGCTCAATTCTTCATTGATGCTTTGCTGCCCCATAATATTAATGGTCTGGTCGAGCAAGCCCCACATATTGAGGGGTTTGTTGCCGACAGGGCGCGCTGAAATATCAATCGCGATCACAATATCCGCACCCATGTCCTTGGCTGTTTTGACTGGAATTGGGCTGACTAGACCACCATCAACATACTTGGTTCCACCAATCACTGCAGGTACAAAAACGTTCGGAATACTGCATGAAGCACGTACTGCTTGGCCCGCATTGCCTTTGATAAAGTCGGCTTTACGTCCGGTGTCGAGACGGGTTGCTACCGCTGCAAAGCGGATAGGGAACTGTTGAATAGGTTTGTTGCCGACGTGTTTGTTGACATAGTCTTGCAGTTTTTGACCTTGAACAAACCCTTGGGAGTTGAGGGTTAAGTCTCGAATGTCCGATTCTTTTAAGGTCAAGGCAATTTGCTGAAGCTGGAAAGGCGTTTTACCACTGGCATAGATACTACCCACAAAACTTCCCGCACTGGTTCCCGTGACAATTTTAGGTTTAATACCATGTGACTCTAAAACTTTAAGCACCCCAATGTGTGCAAAACCTTTGGCACCGCCACCGCCGAGTGCAATCGCAATCACAGGTTCGCGAGCTTGAATGGGAGTTGTTGTTGGTGTTTTCTTTGATGCAAGATCACATCCTGCCATAGTCAGTGTGAGTGCACCAATCAGAGATAAACGAGCAAAATTCATGGTCAAAAATACTAAAACGCAAAACAAATAATGGTGCACATCTCAGCAGATTCGATCTTGATTTACTAGCTATTTTTTAAGCGTTTTTGTAAAGGCTTGGCCAACCATTTTGGGTTTTTCGCTGAAAATTTGCCGATATACAGATCTAAAATATGCTCTAGGTCTTGCTCAAAATCCCCAGTAGGATGAAACACACCCAAGCAGTGGATAGTTTTTTGTGCATAGTCAAAGGAAAACATCACAATTGGAATCTGTGCACCATACGCAATGTGATAAAAGCCACTACGGATGGATTCCGCTTGCTTACGTGTGCCTTCAGGTGCCATACCGACCCAAATTTTTTCTTTGCTGTGAATAATATCGATAATGTCTTGGGTTAAACCTTGGGCATGGCTACGATTGACTGGTATGACGCCAATCCACTCAAGTAAAGGTTTTAGCGGGGTATGAAACAAACTGTTCTTGCCAAAAATGGTGATTTGCAGGCCTAAGCCCAATAGAGCTGTAAAACCATGCCATGCATCGATATTTGAGGTATGCGGTGAAATAATTGCAACGGCTTTGGGGAGGTTGGGAAATTCGCCAACAAAGCGCCAACCTTGCGCTAAAAAGAGCTGCTTAAAAATAGCGCGAGTGAATGTAGACGAGTTACGACTTGGAACTTGATCTGGTAGTTCTGGAAAATATTGGTTCATTGTTATTATACTCAATCGACCAAGATGTATATCATCTCATCATAAGCACTGATTGGCTTGAATTCATTGGCAAAAAAAGTGAACGGATACCGATCTCAGATGAACATTTTGACCAATCCATGTATATAGGAACAGCATGCTACAGACTCGCAATGTATATATTTTGCTGTTTTCATTGTATTGGGCGCAGGGCTTACCTGTTGGGTTTATGACCCATGCCTTGCCTGTCATTTTAAGAGCACAGGGTGTGTCACTGGCACAGATTGGGGGCTTCGGACTACTGATGTTGCCGTGGTCGATCAAAGTGTTTTGGGCACCAGTGTTAGATCATTTTGGGATCACCCGTTTCGGCCACTATCGTAGTTGGATTATTCCATTACAGTTCCTTACGGTGCTGGTGCTGATCGGACTATCTTTCCTCCCGATTGATGGATTAAATCAACCTATTTATTTATGGGCTTTCTTTGTGGGCCTCCTGAGTATGAATTTGCTAGGGGCAACGCAAGATATTGCAACCGATGGATTGGCGGTCAATATTTTAAAAGGGGAGCAACAGCACTGGGGCAATACCTTTCAGGTGATTGGATCGCGTCTGGGTTTTATTGTCGGTGGTGGGGCAATCTTGTGGGCACTAGATTGGCTGAGCTGGCAGACCACTTTTTTGATGCTGGCGGCAATTGTCTTTATAAACACGCTGCCGATTTTAATTTATCCAGAGCCAAAACATCGAGAAGTTTCAGCAGCTCAGACCACATCTTTTAAATTCCAACAGATCAAAAACTATTTGGCTTATTTTGTCCAGAGTCCCGTACTCACAGCATGGTTAGCAGTGCTATTGAGCTTTAAAATAGCGGATGGTTTAGCAGGGCCACTTTTGAAGCCTTTAATGGTCGATTTGGGTCTGAGTTTTTCTCAGATAGGGCTTTATGTCACCATGCTGGGTGCATGTGCCGCCTTAATGGGTGCAGGACTTGCGGGCTATAGTTTGAAGTTGATTCGCCGTGCCACGGCTTTAGTGCTGTATTCAGTGCTTAAAATATTCAGTCTGGCGGCTTATACATGGTTAGCCTTTCAATATGAAAACCAGCACAGTATTCAGCCGTGGTTGATTTATCTGATTAATGCCTTTGAAGATATGACCTCATCGATGCTGCTGGTGGTCATGCTCACCCTAGTGATGCAGTACAGTCGTAAACATCTGGCAGGTACGGACTTTACTTTTCAAGTGGCGCTGATGGCTACTGTCAGTGGCGGTTTGTATAGTGTGAGCGGTCTATTGGGAGATTGGCTCGGCTATTTTAATTATCTGTGTATGATTGTAGTCATTGCGATGTTGAGCATGTGGTTTATCTTCAAATGGCGTGGCATTGCGATGCATTCAGACCTTTCATAATTCATTCATAAATAAATCATAAAAAGTGCTAAATAGTGACATAAACAATTAAAAAATATAACTAAATAATTTTTTAATTGTTCTGTCATATATGTCTGAACGGTAATATTTGTAACAAATTTACCGTAGGATATTTCGATAATGAAAACACAAATTGCAGCCGCAATCGCTTTAAGTTTAGTGGCAGGGGTAACATTCGCAGCACCTACTTTTTATGGTGAAATTGATGTCACGGCCGATTATTTACCTGAAGACAATGCTTCGCCAAATAAAGACCGCGATGTGGTCGAGCTGAATTCTAACAACTCCTTTTTGGGGTTAAAGGGCGAAGAGAAGCTGACAGATCGCTTAAATGCACTATACCAAGCTGAATTTACCTTCTATGTGGACAATGGTGGTAGCACGGATACTTTCGTTCCGCGTAATTTACTCGTTGGCTTACAAGACCAGAAACTTGGCACATTGAAAGTCGGTAAAATTGATACCCCCGTTAAACAACTGTCTTCAGTGGTAGATACCTTTAATAACTATGTGGCCAACAAAGCCGATGTGGCGGGGATTTTCACGGGTGAAAACCGAGTCGATAACGTGCTGGTCTATGAAACACCTGCTTGGGGAGTGGGCGCAGGTAAACTGAAAGCTGCGGCACTGTTAGCAACAGGTGAAGCTGGTGGTATTGAAAAATCTAAAGGCGGGGCAAAAGTTGCAGGGCGTGGTCTGGGCGATGCTTGGTCAGCATCAGTGGTCTATGACAGTAAAAAGTTTGTTGCAGGGGTTGGTTATGATAAGGCCATTCCGTCAACCTTTGCAGGACGTGGCACTTTGAATGCGTCAGTGCCTGAAGTGACTGGCGGGGTGGCAGGCAGTGCTTTTGCAGCAGCAGATACCTTACGCGCGATTGGTCGAGTAAATCTGAATAATGGTTTGGCACTGAAAGCCTTATATCAAACTTCTGAAGTGGCGGATGTACAAGGCAATGATGCTGCCGCGGCTGCCATAGACGATGCACAAGGCTGGTTGGTTGGGGCTGAATATAACTTACCGACTGCCAAAGCTTGGACAGTGAAAGCGCAGTACAGTCAAAACTCAACCAGCTTTAAAACATCTAAAGATGACTTTGATGCACAGCAGTTTATTGCAGGTGCTGATTATGCCTTTACTAAGCAAGTTAAAGCTTATGGTTACGCAGGGATTTTGACGCTTGAACAAGCATCATTTGAAACCAAACAACCTGTAGTAGGTACGGGCATCGAGTACAAATTTTAATGTTTAAGTGATAGAAAAAAGGCGCTGCACAGACAGTGCCTTTTTTATTTAAGCGAGTTTTAAGTTTAGAAAACTACATTGGGGCATCCGCTCAGCAAGACATGATTTAAAATGTTCAATTTGCAGTCTATTTTTAAAGAAGTTTCACTTTCGCGCTTTAACATCTATTTGGCGCTGTGGTTAGCCGTGGTTTTAAACGTGATGTTCTACAAGAAAGTTCAGTTGCTTACACCGTATCACGGTTTCAAAGCTTATGCCTTTATCGGCGCTACCATTTTGGTGGTGTTGGCTTTTTATCATTTGGTTTTTCAGCTGTTACAGTGGCGGCCGATGGCTAAAGGGTTGGCTGCGTTATTGATCATCATTGGTGGAATGAGTGCCTATTTTGTCAACAGTTTAGGCGTTTCGATCACACCAGATCAAATTCAAAACATGATGCAAACCGATGGAAATGAAGTGCGCGACTTGTTGTCATGGCGTCTTGTGCTGTGGATTGGGGCGATGGTGGTACTACCTTTAGTGGTTTTATTTAAGGTCAAAATCCGCCGTGATCCTTTTAAAACCGTGTTATTGCACAAGCTGTTCGGTAGTGCAGTTTCTATTTTACTGATTGCAGGCATGTTGTTTATTTTCTTTGTTGATTATGCCGCGATTTTCCGTGAGCATCGTGATCTCAAAGGGATGATTTCACCGCAAAATGCGATCAGTTCAACCCTGTCGTATTATAAAAAGAATCGACCACAGCAGCATTTACCGTTGGTGACTTATGGTGAAGATGCTCATTTGGTGAAGCAAGTCGGACAGCAAAACTTGCCGAAATTGATGGTTTTGGTGGTCGGTGAAACGGCACGTGCAGAAAGTTTTTCTTTAAATGGCTATGCGAAAAAGACCAATCCTGAGCTGGAAAAACTCAATGTCATCAACTTTAATCAAGTCAGTTCTTGCGGGACAGCCACTGCGGTTTCTGTGCCTTGTATGTTTTCAGGCATGCCACGTGAAAACTATGATGCACAGTTAGCGCACCACCGTGAAGGTTTATTAGATCTTGCACAGCGTGCTGGTTACAAAGTGACATGGATTGACAATAACTCTGGCTGTAAAGGCGTTTGTGATCGGGTTGAGCAGTATAAAATTCCAGAACCGATACAGAAAAAATGGTGTTCAGCCGATGGCGAATGTACCGATGAAATTTTGGTGGATAGCTTAAAAGCGTATATGGCTGGTATTGCGGCTGATGATAAAACGCCACGTTTAGTTGTGTTACACCAAATGGGCAGTCATGGACCAGCTTACTATAAGCGTTCAACGCCTAAGTTTCAGCCTTTCCAACCGATGTGCGAAACCAATGCCATTCAAGCCTGCACACCTGAACAGCTGAAAAATAGTTATGACAACTCCATTGTTTATACCGACCATGTGTTGAGTCAACTGATTGGTGTATTGAAGCAAAACTCAAACTTTGAAACAGGTTTTTGGTATTTATCTGACCATGGTGAGTCGACTGGTGAGCACGGTCTGTATTTACATGGTTCACCTTATGCTATTGCACCGAGTCAACAGACCCACGTACCGATGCTGATGTGGTTTTCAGAAACATGGCAAAAGCAGAATCCGCAACAAATCGCTTGCTTAGGGCAACAAAAAAGCCAAGAATTAAGCCAAGATCATTTGTTCCCAAGCTTACTGAGTTTACTTGGGGTAAAAAGTACGGTGATTGATTCAAAAAATAATATGTTAGAACACTGTACTGCGACCAAAGCGAGCGCTTAGACCATGTCAAAAATATTGATTATTGAAGATGATTTTATGATTGCAGAGTCCACACAAACGCTGCTGCGTTATCAGCAGTTTGATGTGGTATGGGTCAACAATGGTTTTGATGGTTTAAAGCAATTACAACAATATCCATTTGATGTGGTGTTGTTGGATTTGGGCCTGCCGATGATGGATGGGATGCAGGTCCTAAAAAATATTCGCTCGCTTTATCCGACTTTGCCTGTGCTGATTATTTCGGCACGAGATCAATTACAAAACCGAGTTGATGGTTTAAACCATGGTGCGGATGATTACTTAATTAAGCCTTATGAGTTTGATGAGTTGCTGGCACGTATTCATGCGTTATTACGTCGTAGTGGCGCGTTAAAACAGCAAAAACAAAGCCAGACTTTGAGTTATGCAGGTCTAGAGTTAGATGAAGATTTGCACTTAGCCAAATACAAAGGGCAGACCATTGATTTGTCGAACCGAGAATGGGCTATTTTAATTCCTCTGGTCAGTCATCCCAATAAAATTTTTTCCAAAACCAATTTGGAAGAAAAGCTCTATGACCTTGATTCGGAAATTAACAGCAATACCATTGAAGTTTATATTCACCATTTGCGTGCCAAACTTGGCAAAGACTTTATCCGTACCATTCGAGGTTTAGGCTATCGTTTGGGGCAGGTTGAAGCATAAAATGGCGAAGCCGACTCCTGTTTCCTTAAAGCGTCAACTAATTACCTATACCTCTTTATTTAGTATTGTGATGGGCTGTTTGTTGGTGATTGCAGCGTATCGCATTGCCCTTGAAGAGACCAATGAGATCCTCGATGCACAAATGCGTAATTTGGCAGAGCGTGTTGCAGCGCATGATCCCGCTCCAATTAAGAGTGAATTTGAAGCGGACAGACACTATCACGAAGAAGATTTATTTGTAGATGTCTGGTCGTATGGACTGCCTGAACAATGGCAACATGAGTTTGATTTATTAATACAACCCGTTAAAAAAGCTGGATTTTATACCCATCACACGGCACAGGGGCTATGGAATACCTATGTGCTGCCAACAGAAAAGTACCAGATTCAAGTCAGTCAGCAGCGCAGTGTAAGACAAAAGCTGGCTTTAGAGCTGGCGGCCAATATGTTGATTCCATATTTACTGTTTATGCCTTTGGCTTTATGGGGGCTGAGTTGGATTATTGGACGTAGTCTAAAACCCTTAGATGAGTTTAAAGCGGAACTTGCACAGCGTGAACCATATGAACTGAGTGAGATTCAGCCAGACGGTTATCCACTGGAAATTCTTCCGACCATTAATGAAATGAATCGTTTATTTGAACGCATTTCGCTGTCGCAAAAAGAACAAAAGCAATTTATTGCCGACGCAGCGCATGAGCTCAGAACCCCTATTACAGCACTGAATTTGCAAATGAAAATTTTGCTGCATGAGTTTCCAGAACACCAAGCCTTAAAAAACCTAAGTTTAGGCTTAATTCGGACTCAACATTTGGTGTCACAACTGCTCAATTTGGCGAAACAGGATGCTTCCTTACCAAGTTTAGAACCGACACAAAGGCTAGGGCTAAGTGATGTGGCGGTTGAATGTATGGAGCAACTGATGGAGCTGGCGCTAGCCAAAAGCATCGATTTAGGCTTGGAACAGCATGAAGCACTTTGGCTAGAAACTCAAAGTTCAGCCTTACATTCTATTGTCTATAATCTCTTGGATAATGCGATTAAATATACGCCTGAACAGGGTGTGATTAATGTCTCTATTTATCAGCAAGATCAGCAAGCCATTGTTCAAATTGAAGACAGTGGACCGGGCATTGAGCCAGAACTTTATGATCATATTTTAAAGCGTTTCTATCGCGTACATCACCATCTGGAAGTCGGCAGTGGATTGGGCTTGTCCATTGTCGATAAAGCCGCAGAAAAAATTGGCGCCAAACTGCACTTTGGACAAAGTGCAGGATTGGGCGGCTTACAAGTTCAAGTGATCTTTAAGCTGTAGTTTCGGCTTGAGTTGGGCTGGACAGTGTAAACTGTTTATAACACAGCGCATATGCCAGTACATTGACCAGCCAAATCACCCATGCCGTCCATAAATTGTGACTAAGGAAATGCGCCCCCCGCATCATTTGCGCCCAACCCATGACAAAGCCTAAAATCAGGGCAGCAAGCAAATAAAACCACGCGCGTTTGGGTTCATTTAGACGGTATACGAAATATCCCACAAAGAGCGCAAAACCTGTCGCGGCATGTCCACCAGGGAAACAATGTCCTGCGCTGGCAGATAAGTCCCAAAAGAAATCATGTGTCGTGGCTAGAGTCATGTCCCATGGACAGGCATGTGCGGATTGTGATTTTAAAATCCCAATGAGGCTGGTACTGATGAGGACTAAGCCAATGAAATAACCATTTTGCCAACGGCGGGGTTTGAACGCAGCCCATTTATACGAAGCGAGCCATTTCAGTAAATAAATTACATACACTGCGATGATGATGTCTTTAACATAACGATGATTCAGTTCTGCTAAGGCCCAGTCACGCTTTAGTGGAAAATGACCAGTTTGATCCATAAAGGGGTGAATCAGTTGTAAGTCGATGGTGCCCGCCACAGGGAAGAGCAGCCACAATACGGCAAAACCCAGCGTCAAAATAAAAAACTGAAGGATGAAAAAACGTTGCTGATCCGACACAAGTGAGGCCATGTTCTGAAAATAAGCGCTATTCCAACAGCGCTAGCTTAAACAAGGCTTAACATAAACCCTGTTTCATCTGCTTTAGCATGATCTGTGCTTTGGTTATCGTTTTAAGGCGAATACAAAGTGTCGGTTCAGTGTTACATTTGCTCTCAAATACATGAGGTTTAAACATGTCGATACGTGCTGTTCTATTTGATTTGGATAATACCTTGACGCATCGTGGGCGAAGTGTTGCGGCTTTTAGTCAAAGCCTTGTCGACATCTATCAAAGCCAACTTAACTGCGTTGATGTGGAACAGGTTGAGTCGATTGTGAATCGGATTGACAATGGTGGTTATCCCTTAAAAGAGCATTTAACCCATCCCAGCATCGGTGCTTCGGTGGCTTATGCGTTGCTACAGGAGTTAAACTGGCAGGTGGCTCCGCATTTAGAAGCGTTAAGCAATTTTTGGTTTGAACAGTTTGGTCGTAGTGCTGTGGCAATGCCTGAGGCTGAGCAAACACTGACCCGTCTAAAGCAAGCTGGATATAAACTCGCCATTATTTCAAATGGCGGTCATGCCACACGGCTGTCTATATTAAATGGCTTGGGTTTTCAGCATTATTTTGATGTGATCAATAGTTCTGGATTGTTTGGCCAAGCCAAACCCGAAGTTGATATTTTTATTGACACCGCACAGCAACTGGCTGTTGATGTGGAGCAGTGTTTATTTATCGGTGATCATCCTATCAATGATGTACAAGGTGCACAGCAGGCAGGAATGCAAGCACTGTGGTTATCAGGCTTTCATGTTCCTTCAGTACAGATGTCTGCACCGAGTATCACGGCATTGTCCGAGATTTTTGATTATTTAGAGCGCTAAAAGCCTCTTATCATGTTCAATACGAATAAAAAAAGCGGCCCATGTGAGCCGCATTAAAGTGGAAATGTGTTTAGAATATACTGTCATCTGAGTTGGCAGAGATTTTATGAATAGATAAAT
>Ga0208704_100166_pt1 | contig 16302 bp, 13 predicted proteins | sample DeeseametaMP0144_FD_184221 | JGI IMG/M metagenome (GOLD analysis project Ga0208704, IMG submission 184221) | Marine microbial communities from the Deep Atlantic Ocean - MP0144 (SPAdes) | ecosystem: Environmental > Aquatic > Marine > Oceanic | place: West of Cape Verde, Atlantic Ocean | collected...
GCCAATGACTTCGAGACCCTGGCGAACATCCACAACCTGGTGGTGACAGCAACTGATGGCACCAACAGCAGCAACATCAACGTGACCCTGAATGAACAGGATGTGAATGAAGCGCCGGTGTTTGAAGACCCAGCGAATCCAGGCACGGCCGTTGCGTCGTACAGCTTTGACTATAATGAAAACAGTGCCTCTGGCACGGTGTTGGGTCAGGTTGCAGCCGCCGATCCAGAAGCCGGCACAGTGACGTACAGCATCACAGGCGGAAACGCCGATGGCTGGTATGCGATCGACCCGGCGACAGGTGAAATCACCCTGACAGCAGCAGGCGCAGCGTCAGCGGCGAATGACTATGAAAATGGCTTGCCAGCGCATAGCATCACCGTGACCGCGACCGATGGCACGAACAGTACCAACATCAGCGTGACCCTGAATGAACAGGATGTGAATGAAGCGCCGGTGGGTAATTCTGATGCCTACGCTGTAACAGAGGGAACAACAACAACCCTAAGTAATGTATTGACCAACGATACAGACGTAGACACTACACATGCTTCACTAACTGTCACAAAATTTGCTACGACTGCAACAGGTACGGGTGAACAAACTGCCAATGGCAGCAATACCATTACCACCACTTTGGGCGGCACAATCATTATGAATACTGACGGCACATTTAGCTATGTTGCTCCAGTGCGTAATCATGGCAACAATGGTGTAACGGATACCGATGGTGCGGATATAGACAGCTTCTATTACAAGGCATCGGATGGTGACCTGGAATCTGGCTGGACCAAAGTCGAAATCACGATTCAGGATACTGCACCAGTTGCCCGAAATGATGCTGCAACAGTTGCGATTGGTGACAAAGTTACAGGCAACGTGATTGCAGGTACAGTTGATGGTATGACCTATACAGCAAGTACGGATACCACCAGTCTGGATACACCGAATAAAATCACTTCGGTTACATTTGGCACCACAACATATACTGTTGCAGCAACAGGTGTCACGACCATACAGACCGATGACGGTAAACTGGAGATCCAGAGTAATGGTGATTATACCTATACCTCAAGTTACCGTAATGTTTATGTAGACCGTAAAGGTTCTGATACGGCACCGACCTTGACTACATGGAAAGATACTGCAAATGGTGGCGTAAAAGGCATCTACGGCTTTGATGGAGCTTCTTCTTCGCCTATATCAGGTACAACCCTGAATCTGAGTGCCTTGACCAACACTGGTAATCCAGTAAATTATGTGCGATACCGTGATAATACGGGTAACAACGATGATGGTTTAGGGGTTGAAAGTAGTTCAGGTAGTTCTAGTAACAATAAGGTTGAACAGAATGAATGGATTGTTTTTGATTTAGGTGCATTGTCTAAAAATGCAGTGATCACTTTAACGGATGTTTCAAGTTCAGAGACAAGTGGAATTACCTGGTATGCCTACGATGCAAATGGAAATCAGGTGGGTACTGGTACGCTAATAACGGGTGGGGCAAGCACTTCGATTTCAAGTAACGTTGCAACCGTGACTTTGCCAACCAATATTAACTATCAATATCTGGTTTTCACTTCGACAAGCAGTAGTGCTAATTTCCGTGTGAATGGTATAAAAGCAGAAGCGGCGATTACAGGTAATGCGTCTGATACCTTTACTTATACCTTAACCGATAGTGATGGCAGCAATTCAACCGCCAATCTTGCGGTTACCACCAGTACCAGCCTGGTCACCTTTAATGATGCCGCCACAGTCTATGAATCAGGTTTGTCTAATGGAACATTGGCAGGTAATAAACCAACTGTTGTAACGGGGAATTTATTTGCGAATGATAGTGTGTCAAATACGGCCAGTATTTCGACCATTACCATGACAGGTGGTTCAAGTGGTACAGTATCAACCAGTACCTCTGGCAACACTGTAACCATTAGTGATACAGCAGGTACCTTTGTTATTGATAAATCGACAGGAGCCTATACCTATACGCTTAACGCTGCAACGACTGAGGGTGTGAATGATGTCAAGACCTTTAGCTATACCGCAACAGATGCGGTAACAGGTGCAACCAGCAACAGCTCGACCCTGACCATACAGGTGATGGATGATTCACCAACAGCTTCAGCGATTAGCAAGACCCTGACTTCAGCAGCTACACCACAGACTTATAACCTTGTGATCGTACTGGATGTGTCAGGTAGTATGTCATGGGATGGAAATGGTAATTACACAAGTAGTGCAAGTTATGGCGAAGCACGTTTGGCTCTTGCAAAAGCAGCGATCGAGGCATTGATTGATAGTTTTGATGCGCTGGGGAATGTCAACGTCAAGATTATTACCTTTAGCAGTAGTGGATCAGAGGAAGTATCGGAATGGTATATTGATAACACCACAGGAGCGATTAGCTTTGTAAACAGTCAGCAAGCGGATGGTGGTACCTCATATAGCAGTGCGATTAATAAAGTCATGTCCACTTGGACGAATGTTCCAGCAGCAGATAAAACACTTGTGTATTTTATTTCTGATGGTAGTCCAGATAGTGGTCAGGAGGTGGGTACTAGTTTACAAACGACATTGCAGAATTTTATCAACACAAACGGGATTGATGAGGTCTTTGCCATTGGTATGGGAACAGCAGGTACTAGCTCTTTAACACCTATTGCATCTGATTCTGATAATGTTATTGTGATTAGCTCACCAGCAGATCTGGCTGATACCTTGCTTTCAACAGTTGATGATGGGGTTGTACTGGGCAATGTGTCATTGCTGTCCAGTAGCGGGAATACAGGTGGGTTAAACTTTGGTGCCGATGGTGGCCATCTCACCAGTATTGTGGTTGATGGCGTGACCTATTATGCGGCAAATGGCAATAACCAGACCATTGTGACTGCGAGAGGAGGTGTTTTAACCATTGATTTCACCACAGGCGCTTATAAGTATGAGCTACAGGTGAACAAGACCATTAAAAATGAACAGGAACAGTTCCTGATTTATGGGGTGGATGGTGATGGCGATACCGTCTCAGTACAGTTGAATATTACGCTCAACTATACAGCGCAGGTTGATGCCAATAATGATACCATTATCACCAACGTGGCGAATGGTCAGGCAATTACCATCACTGCTGATGCGTTAACCTATAATGATACAGTGAGTGATGCCACATCCTTGACTTCAACCTCAAACGCTGTACATGGTACGGTATCTGGTACAAGTACCATTACCTTTACGCCGAATGCTTCAGCGGTGATTCCTAGTCAGCAGATTCAGGTGGTTCAGGAGAGTATCTATTTAAATAGTGGTACATGGACGAATAATGATACTTCGACTTTAGGAACAAATAACCTTCTTCAGCTTGCGGTGGACTTTACTGACCGTAGTGAGTTTGGTAAGACTGGAACGGCGAGTACCATTACTGCCAATCAGACAGGCGCAACCATTTCGGGCTGGGCTGTTGACAGTGGGATTAGTGGCTATACCAAAGTCTTTAATGGTACGACAAACTCTAACTCAGATGTTGATTACATCAAAGTGTATCTCTATGCAGGTGAACGCCTCTATATTGATGTTGATGGTACAACAGGGACGAACTCCAATGTGTCAGGCGGTACGATTACCCGAACTGTGTTGGATGCCAATGGTAGTACAACAAGTTTTAGTCAGACCACTGATGGCTGGTTTACCGCCACAACCACAGGTGAATACTATATTAAAATTACTGGTACTACTTCTGGTGGTGGCGGTGGTAGTGGCAGCATCAGTTATAACCTTGTGCTGACCATTGACGATGGTAATTCAACGGCTGGTGGAGGCACTTCCGTTGCGCCAAAAGGACCGATCGGAGACGAAGCTGCCAGCTTTGACTATACCCTCACTGAAAGTGATACCAATGTATCGACCAGTGCCACAGTGGATATTTACCATGTTTCAGGTACAACACTGAATGGTACAACTGGGGATGATATTCTGGTTGGGGCCAGTACAAACGATACGCTGTATGCTGGTGCGGGCAATGATTCTCTACTTGGTGGTGCAGGGAATGATGTTCTGTATGGAGAGGCAGGCAATGATCTGCTCAAAGGTGAATCTGGCAACGATACGCTTTATGGTGGTGTTGGCAATGACATCCTTTATGGTGGGACAGGCAGTGATATTCTTTATGGTGGCACTGGCGCGGATACCTTTACATGGGCAGCTGGAGATATTGGTAGTCATGCTTCCCCTGATACAGATACAGTCAAGGACTTTAGTAAAGCTGAAGGAGATAAAATTGATGCCAAGGCATTGTTAGACCAACTCGGCTGGGATAATGATATTACGACATTGAGTAATTTTGTGAGTGTATCAGGGAATACCATTGATATTCATGATGCAAACCAAACAACATACAGTGTCAAGATTGTGGTGGAGGGTCAGAATTTTGATGATCTTACTGACATGATCAATAAAACAAATTTCCAAACGCATTAAGCCATATGGGGTGAATTCATTTCACCCCATATTTTATTTATAGATGTTTGTAAACATCCTGAAACTGAATATGATTGAGAACAAGGGGAAGCCTGTGAAAGAAATTTTAACATTAAGTAAACTTTCTAGTATGCTTGTAATTACAAGTGTTGCAATGAATTTATCCGCAGCAGATTTAACATCTGTCACTAAAACTGCTATAGAAAATAACCCAGAAGTTCAGTCGCAATGGTCAGGTTTTCTGGAGGCGACTGCAAATCAGAAACAGGCACGGGCAGGTTATTTACCTTCTATCGATTTAAACGCAGCTTATGGAAAAGGCAGTCGCGATTTTGATGATCGTGGCTGGTTTAACCAGGGGCAGGCAGAAATTGCATTAACTCAGGTATTATTTGATGGGTTCCGTGTAAAAAATAAAGTGGAACAGGGTGATTACACGGCATTGAAAAAATATTATGAACTCAATGCGGGCCTAGAACAAAAAGCATTTGAGGCAGCGCAGGCTTATTTAGATGTACAACGTTACCGCGAGCTGGTTAAATTGGCAGAAGCCAATTTTAGTAATCATCAACGTGTTTATAATCAAATTCAGCAGCGCGCAAACCAGGGGGTAGGCAACCGTGCTGACCTGTCCCAGATTTCAGGTCGGTTATCGTTGGCACAAACCAACCTCATGACTGAACAGGCTAACCTAAATGATGTATCAGCACGTTTTGCTCGTATTGTTGGAGTGGAACCAACTGCGAATCTTGCACCTGTTCATTTGAATGTTCCCTTACCTAATAGCTCCCAGGACGCTGTGGTTACCGCGTATCAAAATAATAATGGTTTGAAGGCGGCATTAAGTGAAATGCAATATGCACGTACCAATGCAGAAGAATTTAAATCCAATATGTACCCAAAACTTTCATTTGTGGCGCGTACAGGACTATATCAAAACCGTAATAGCTTTGATGAGCGTAGCAACCCAGACAATGACAAATTCGGTCAGGATAGTGCTGTGGAATTAAGGTTAAATTACAATCTGTTCAATGGTTTTGCCGACCGTGCGGCTGTTACCGCGGCAAATGCCAGAATCTATACAGCGCAGGACTTAAAGAACAAAGCCTGTGTTGACATTCGCCAAACGACAACAGTTGCGTATAACAACGTAAATAATTACACCAATCAGATGCAATGGCTACAGCGCCATCGTGATGAATCTGTTGCGGTTGTGAGAGCCTATAATGACCAGTTTGATATTGGTCGTCGTAGTTTGCTGGATGTACTTGATTCTGAAAATGAAGCATTCCAGTCAAACCGTGCCTATACCAGTGCGCAATATGATTTAAAAATCGCTCAGTTGCAGACATTGTACAGTACAGGACAATTATTACCTGCACTTGGGATTAAACGTGATAATTTACCAGAAGTCTCAGAAGTAAGTAAGCGTGAACTTAATGCAGAAAATGTATGTACAGCGGCAAATGCACAAGCTGAATAATGTCCTAATCAGTTAAAATAGGAATAGGGTGCGATGGCACCCTATTTTTATAGAGAATCAAGATACCTTTCCATAGGGTAATTTGCAACTGTTCTACTTAACCAAATGATATGATCATCGATTTCGGTATAAATGAACCTTTTAAACCTTGTTTGATTCGTGGTGAATTAAGTGACAACACAAATATTTGATCCTTTAGCCCTATGCCTGATTCGAGTGGCTAAAGATTATGAAATTAGCATTACACAAGAAGGTTTATTATCAGGTTTGCCTTTACCCAATGGAAAGCTAATACCTCAGTTTTTTTCACGTGCAGCTGATCGGGTAAGTTTGACAAGTAATATGGTACAGCAGAATCTGGATCAACTGAACCATTTTGTTTTTCCTGCCATTTTAATATTGAATAATAATACAGCTTGTGTTTTATATCGTTTTGATACAGAAAGACAGACTGCAACAGTATATTTTCCTGAAATGTCGGATACCGTGACAGAAGTTCCAATTGCACAGTTACAAGAAAAATATCTGGGTTCAGTGATTTATTTGCAACAACGTCAATTTGTGGCGGATAACAAGGTTAAGCTGGAAAAGACAAATCAGCATTGGTTCTGGAGCGTAATTCGACAGCACCGTTCCATGTACAAAGATATTTTATTAGCAGCCCTGTTCGTCAATATCTTTGCTTTGTGTGCACCTTTTTTCGTAATGAATGTTTATGATCGTGTTGTTCCCAACCATGCTACAGATACCCTATGGGTACTAGCCTTTGGAATCATGATTATTATTACGGCTGACTTTATTTTAAAACTGGTGCGTAGTTATTTTGTTGATTTGGCTGCAACCCGTGCTGATAACAAGCTATCTGCCTATATTATGGAAAAAGTATTAGGTCGGCGTATGGAACAGAATAATATGTCTGTTGGTATGATGGCCTCCAATATTCAGTCCTATGAGGCAATTCGTTCTTTTACCAGTTCTATGACTGTGGTATCACTGATTGACTTGCCATTTTTTGTTCTGTTCTTAGCTGTTATCTGTATTATTTCATGGGTTTTCGTTATTCCTTTAGTCATCGCTGCAATCATTATTTTACTCTATGCATTATCAGTTCATATTAGTTTAAAAAAATTATCTGATGCGATGTCAGAAGCTTCTCAGCAGCGTCAGGGATTATTGATAGAAACCTTAAATAATCAGGAAACGATTAAAAGTTTTAATGCTGCTGGACGAATGCAAACTTTATGGGAAAAAGCCACTCGTTTTACCGTACAGTATTCTTCTAAATTACGTTTTATTGGTGGCACTGTTGGTAATTTTGCTGGATGGGTACAACAAACAGCAGGCGTTGTGATTATCCTGGTTGGAGTTTATCTTATTGTAGATGGAAAGTTGACCCAAGGTGCACTGATTGCCTGTTATTTATTATCAACCCGTGCCTTAGCTCCAATTGCACAAATTGCAGGTTTATTAACCCAATATTATCAGGCATCCAGTGCCTTAAATATGCTGAATCAAACTGTTGACGCTGAACAGGAACGAGAGAATCTAAAAGGTTGGGTGAGTCATCCACATCTTATAGGACATATCGAATTTAAAAATGTCAGTTTATGTTATCCAAATGAATCACATTCTGCTTTAAATAATATCTCTTTCTCTATTCGAGCAGGAGAAAAAGTGGCGATTCTAGGAAAAGTAGGCTCAGGCAAAAGCTCAATTGAGAAGATACTATTGTCGCTCTATAAGCCGACTGAAGGGTCAGTATTTATTGATCAAACCAATATTAGTCAGATTGATCCAGCAGAATTACGTAGCCAGATTGGTTATATTCCCCAGGACATACAATTGCTGAACGGTACAGTATTATCAAATATTGTCTTGGGTAATCCACATGCTAGCCGTGTTGCTTTGGAACAAAGTCTGGTTGTTTCTGGTTTAAGCCAGATTCTAAAAGCACATGAAGATGGTTTGTCATTACAAGTGGGTGAGGGTGGTCATAAATTATCTGGAGGACAACGGCAGGCGGTTGCCGTGGCACGTGCAATTGCCCAGAATGCTAAAATTTTGGTTTTTGATGAACCGACCAGTGCGATGGATACTCCTCTTGAGAATCATGTGATTCATCATCTAAAACATTATATGACAGCTCAACATACTTTAATTTTGGTCACACATAAACCTACATTACTCACATTGGTTGATCGAATTATTATTTTAGAAGATGGAAAGATTATTGCTGATGGTGATAAGGAAAGTGTAATGAAAGCCATGTTTCCCCAACAAGCTAAAGTTGCAGGAGTTGTATCATGAGCACAGAACACAATAAAACCCAAAGAGAGAAGATGTTTGGGGGCGTAGGTAAAAGTATTGAACAATCAGAAAAAGTTCTGAGTCCAGTGCTAGGGCGTTTAAATTTATTTAAAAAATATCAACCTGCTGATACAAATGACTGGAAAAGTCAGGTACAAGAAGTAACTCAATCACAAAAGCCAATTCAGGCAAGAGTCATTCTTTATGTGATTGTAGTGTTGTTTATCTGTTTAATTATTTGGGCAGGTTTTGCTAAAGTCGATGAAATTACTCGTGGTGAAGGAAAAGTGATTCCATCTCAACAGATGCAAGTGATTCAATCGGTTGATGGTGGCGTGGTTGAAAAGGTGTATGTGCATGAAGGTGAGCACGTCAAAAAAGGCGATCTATTGATTCGTATTGACCCGACACGGTTCACCTCAAATTTGAATGAAGTTAATGCCAAGATTTTTGCCTTGCAAACCAAAGTTAGACGTTTAAGTGCACAATTAAATGGCTCGGGCTATACCTCAGGCAGTGTCCCTGCGGGGGTTTCACCTGATGCAGCTGCAAACATTATGGCGCAAGAAAGCCAGTATTATGCGGAAAGTTTGCGCGAACTGAGCCAAAGAACGATGACCAATCAAGGTACGGTTTCGACTCGTCAACAGGAATCGCAACGTGCTCAAGCTGCACTCGGACAAGCTGAAAGAGCCTATCAACTTGCAGTGCGTGAACTCAATACCACACGACCTTTGTTAAAGACGGGTGCGGTGTCGGAAATGGACATTTTGCGCCTTGAACGTGACGTATCGAATGCCGATGGTGAACGTAAGCAGGCGGCAGCGAATTTAAGAGCTACGCAGGCATCTATTGGGGAAGCGCAATCACGCACTTCTGAGGCTGCGGTGAGTTTAAAAAATCAATGGCGCAATGAACTGGCAGAAGCGCAAGCTCAGCTAGTGAGTTTAAAAGAAAGTATTTCAGGCGTAGCAGACCGAGTGAAAACCACCGATATTCGTTCACCGACCAATGGTATCGTGCAGAAAATTTTCTTTAATACCATTGGTGGGGTTGTGAAACCAAGCGATCAAGTCGCGGAAATTGTGCCTTTAGATGGACAATTGATTGTTGAAGCAAAAGTGTCTCCGAAAGATATTGCTTTTGTACGACCAGATTTGCCTGCGGTAATTAAATTTACCGCCTATGATTTTTCAATCTATGGCGGAATGAATGCGAAAGTAAAACATATTAGCCCAGACACATTTACCGATGAGAAAGGCAATATGTTTTATATTGTCCGTGCAGTGACTGATAAACCAACGTTTGGTAAAGGATTATCCGTGATTCCCGGCATGACCGTTCAATTGGATATTATGACAGGGAAGAAAACTATTCTTTCTTATCTGCTTAAACCAATTCTTAAAGCGAAAAACAATGCCTTAACCGAGCGTTAAGTCGAATAAAAACCGAAATCTCTTAAAATCCCTCTTTTGAAAAGAGGGATTTTTAATTTATAAAGCAGATTTTATAAGTGTTAATTTCAGTTTTTACCCGATCAAATAAAGATCTTGTACTCGGTTTTAGTTTTTCCCGCTACCAAAGTGTTGCACCCAGTATGTTCGATGGGTTGTAGGATTTCGGCTACATGCGATCGCATAATCTTTAAATTGCGGTTTCATTAAGTTATCGCAATGTCCGGGACTGAGCGCCAGCCAATTTTCTAAAACTTGTTTTAGGTTGCTTTGACCTGTTGCTAAATTTTCCCCACCACCACCTTTGTATCCTGTTTTTTTAATACGAGCTCTCAGATTTTCACCACTTCGACCGACATGACTTAAAATCTGACGTTGCGAAATATCCAGCGCATGTGCAGTTGAACTTGTTTGTAATTGATTATTCCATTTTAGCGAGTGGGTAGCCGAGTAAGCTATTTTTCCACATTGTTGCGGTTGATGCCGAATCACGTTAATGGCATTTAAAACGGCTTGCTGATATTGTGGATTTTGAATGTCATCACAAGAGATTTTGTCAAAAGAGGCTAAAGTCTGTTGAGGATTTTTTTGAGTGGGTATCGTTGTTGATTTTGCAATGGTTTTATTTGATTGATGCTGCAAAGGCTGTTGTGGTTGTGAATTTGAACATCCATGTAGTAAAAAGTATAGACTGCATATAAAAGAATGATAAGCAATATTTTTCATAGTGCACCTCTAGCAAATTTTTTTATTCATCAGATGTATTAGTTCAGACTTGATCGGACATAACTCTTGAAAAAGAGAAAGTTACCCATTTTGATAAAGGTGTCGAAATCTTAATCAAACAAAGGTAACTTTCTTATGTTGCATACTAACAATCAAATCATCAAACACAAAGTAGGCTTACTCAATTTAGCTGAAGAGCTTCAAAATGTTTCTAGAGCATGCAAAGTGATGGGTGTCTCTAGAGATACTTTTCATCGCTATCAGGAGCTAGTACAGTCTGGTGACATGGATGCATTGATCAATAAATCCCGTCGAGTACCTAATCTAAAAAATCGTGTAGATGATGCTACAGAACTAGCAGTCATTGATTTCGCAACTCAGTATCCAGCTTATGGGCAGCATCGTACTAGTAACGAATTACGCAAGAAGGGTGTATTTGTTTCAGGTAGCGGTGTTCGCTCTATTTGGTTACGCTATGATTTAGAGAACTTTAAGAAGCGTTTGAAAGCACTCGCAGCTAAAGTGGCACAGGATGGTATCGAATTAAATGATCATCAGATTGCTGCTGTTAGCGACAGTGTAAAAATGACCCCCTAACGGCATTTAAAAACTGACCCCCTTGGTTAATATAGCGGTCATTTTGGACTGCTCAACATGTTAACTTTGGAGCAAGCAGTGACAATACAAATTCTTCATCAACAGGGTAAATCTATTAAAGCCATTAGTCGTGAACTGAGGGTGTCTCGAAATACCGTGCGTAAATATTTACGGCAGAAGGAAACACCTCAGTATCGGCGTACACAACCTAGAACAAGTATTCTTAATCCATATAAACCCTATTTACTCCAACGTGTAAATGCAGCACATCCTGAATGGATTCCTGCCGCTGTGCTCTATCAGGAAATTTTAGGGTTGGGATATCCAGGAAAGATCAGGATCTTGAGGGAATATCTTGCAACATTAAAACCAGTTGCCAAACTGGAAAACCAGTCATTCGTTTTGAAACCCAACCTGGCCAACAAATACAGGTGGATTTCACCACGATTCGACGCAACAACACGACTTTAAAAGCCTTTGTTGCAACATTAGGGTATTCCAGAGCGACTTTCGTGAAATTTTATGATCATGAACGTACGGATGTATGGATCGATGGTCTAGAAAATGCATTTCAGTTCTTTGCAGTAGTACCTCAAGAAATCCTGTTTAATAACGCTAAAACGATCATGATTGAACGGGATGCCTATCAGGAGGGGCAGCATAAATGGAACACCAAACTGCTCGACTGTGCCAAGAAGTACAGCTTTCGTCCTCGCGTATGTAAGCCCTACCGCGCACAGACCAAAGGCAAAGTTGAACGCTTTAATGGATACCTCAAATCAAGCTTTATTGTGCCATTGAAAGCAAGCCTGAAGACTTCGGGTTTACTGTTAGATGTTGATATCGCCAATGCCCACATTGGCTGGTGACTGCATGAAACCGCCAATCAGCGGATTCATGCCACCATGCAAGAAAAACCGGCTGTTCGACTACAACAGGAGCAGCAAAAATTTACGCCATTACCGCAATCAGATACAGGTTCTGGCACTGTACCTGTTGCAACAGCACAGCATGTCATGCCCTACGAGAGTTTGCAGCATCCGTTATCGGTATATGACCAGTTGCTAGGGGTTTCTTGATGAATCTGCAATACGAACGTATAGAGCAGCTTTGCCAAAAGCTCAGTCTACATACAATTGCGTCACAATAGTCTCATCATGCGCAACAAACATTAGGTCAGGATAGAAGTTATGCCGACTTTGTTGAAGCCATGCTGATGCATGAATATGCTGCTAGGCAACAGCGCAGCCAGCAGGTCCTGATGAAACTCTCAGGCCTGCCTCAAGTGAAAACGCTGGAAGGTTACGATTTTAATTATGCACTAGGTGCTCCGAAATCCCAGATGGTCGGGTTGTTCAACCTGAGCTTTATCTCGAGAGCAGAAAATGTGGTGTTTCTTGGTGCTAGTGGTGTAGGGAAAACGCATTTATCCATGGCATTAGGCTATAAGGCCATCATGAACAATGTCAAAAGTCTTTGTTGCATAAATAAATTTCATCCCCATACATGTTAGATGAATACAGAATCAAAAAGCCGATACAAAACAACGAACTGGTCTGAGTACAATCAGGCTTTACGTCAACGGGGTGCTTTCACCATTTGGTTTGATCCCCAAATGCAATGGTCTGCAACACCTACTGGAAAAAAAGGATGTCAACCTATCTAGACTGATATAGCAATTCAATTTGCCCTGACGATACGAAACCTGTTCCAACTGGCTTTACGCCAAACACAAGGTTTCATTCAAAGCCTTTTTCAAATGGCTCACCTCGACTGGAATGTTCCAGACTTCTCAACATTGAGTCGGCGAGCAGATAAGCTCCAGCCACTTCTACATAAATCAGCAAAAAATCCACAGGAAGACTTGCATATTTTAGTTGATAGCACAGGGATCAAAGTTACAGGTGATGGGGAATGGGTGCGTAAAAAACATGGCGTAAACCAACATCGTCAATGGCTGAAATTACATCTTGCGACAGATGCAAACAGTGGAGAAATACAAGCGGTTGAAGTCACGACCTGCCAATATGGTGATGCTGAAATGCTCCAACCTCTTTTAGATCAAATTGATGAACCCATTGCATCTGTCACGGCTGATGGTGCTTATGACACAGTGAATTGTTATGATGCGATTTTGAAACGGCAAGCAAATGTAATTATCCCTCCTCGTTCCAATGCTGCTTTATGGGCAGAAAATGAAATTGGTAAAGCAAGGAATCATGCAGTACAAGGCTGTTGGGACAGGGGTCAAAAGCAGTGGAAACGAGATATTGGTTATCATCGACGATCCCGAATAGAGGCTAAAATGTTTGCCTTGAAACGACTTGGACAAGGTGTATCTAGTCGATGCTTTAATCGTCAGGTGGTTGACTTGCAAATAAGAGTCGATATTTTGAATAAATTTACTCAACTTGGTACAGCTAAAACGGTGGCTGTTGCATAAATATCTGAAGATTAGAACAACTCTACCTTTCGTCTATTTGTGCAACAAAGCCAAGGACAATATGAACTTGTGATGAATCCTGAATATGAAGATTTTAATTTAGAATTATTACAAGACTATTGGCAATTTAATGAAATTGAAAAGCACCAGTTCACTTATTCTGTAAAAAAATTAGTGGAAAAATATGATATTAGTTCATCTGCAAAATTGGAAAGAATCGTTAAACACAGTGGACATTTAAAATATACGGGAATAAAAAACTGCAAAAAGTGCTATTTCGATTATGAAATTTTTATACGTAAAGACATAGGCTTTAAAGATTGGAAGAATTACAAGAGAGAATTAGAATGCTATGACTGCCGTAGACGCTCTGTACAAAATTACATGAACAAATATCTCAATGAGTTTAAATTGTGTATTCCAACATTGTCAGATGAGCCAATAGATTCACCGAAGCAGCAGCTCAGTTACTTAGAAAAAATAGTTCTGTATGTTATGCTCAGCAAAATTAAGATTGGCACAGACAATGTTTTGCCACAACATGAGTGGCGTTCATTTGTTGAACTTGAAGCCAATGGTGCTGGTGATCTTGTAAAAAGAATATTTGAAAAAGGCTATCTTTTTAAAACAAATGAATTTGACGAATTTATACAAAAACAAGCTGATTTGCGCCAGCTACATTCAGATTGTAGACAATATTTGAATGAAAATATAACGCATGAAATTCAAACTTACTTAGCCTTAAATTTTAAGGCAGACATAAATCTTGTGATTCCTGAATGCTACGATTACCTAGAGCAGTGGACCTTTGGGCTGTATGAGGAAATTATGGGTTCAAAAGTTTATATCAAAGACTTCAAGGAAATTGAAAAATATATAAAAAATAAAAGATTAAATGAAGTGTATGCCTTGCTTGATTTTGTTCGCCAATACAAAAAATCCCTGTAAAGAAAAATAATGCTTTGGAATTGGATTTAATGCGGATGCTTCTTAAATATGATTTACAGCATATTTTGAGCTTGTTTTGGTATCAGTCGAAATTTGTAGGTGATCGGTTACGCACCTTAGAGCTATCGGGTGATGAAAACGCTAGGTTTATTAAAGATACTGTTTTTGCTAAGAAAATATCGACTTATTTAGATTATTTAGACCATAAAGATGAAAAACCTAAGTATCCAAGGAATCTTCCTGGAAATTGGACGTATTCCGAGATTGAGCTGTTTGTTAGTGCCCAATTATTGGCAACTATGAAAAGTGGGAAAAGTATACGCCTAGCGAAATCTTGGCTTTGTGGGAAGAGACAAGAGGAATTGAGCTTGAGAACGCAAGCGCTTGATTGCTAAATTTTGATTTTTCAAATAGCGAGGTAAATTTTTTCATTCCAAGAAAATTACAGTTAACCCCTTATGGAGGACTTTAGCTAAGTTATTAGCATCCCAATTAGTCAATCGGATACAACCATGCGATGCTGTTTTAGAAATTAAGGCGGGATTTGGCGTACCATGAATCCCAAAAGAAGGTCGAGATAAACCAATCCAAATATTTCCTACAGGGTTGTTGGGTCCTGGGGGGAGGCTTAAGGGCTTAAGATTTTTGCCTTGAATAAAATTCTTAGGGTTATAACTATAATGTGGATTGAACACGATACTGCCGATGGCATGCGTGCCAGTGGGTGAGGGATTATCTTCGCTCCCGATCGTTGCAGGAAAAGATGCAATGATCTTATTTTGTCGATTAAGCAAATATAATTGTTTAGAACCTTTGTGTGCAATAATGCTTTGCACATTATTTGGCAAAACATTTATTACATTTGCGACAATAATCTTTTCACCGACTTTATTAAAATTTGCGCCTGAATTAATTTTTTGTAGAAACAATTCATCCATATGGAATTTTTCACCGAGCATTTCGGTCACACGAGTGTAATACAAGCCCTTCATTCTTGATTGTTCAGCATAATCTACAGGGATCGATTGAGCATAAGGAACTTTTAAGTCTTGTGTGGTAATGGTGTACTTAATAAACGTCGGTTGAGTTGTATCTTCATTTAAAAGCTGCCAAGTATTTGCGTCTAAGATTCCGTCACCACTTAAACCCTTCATAATCTGAAAAGCGGAAATGGCTTTCACAGTATTTAGGCCCAATATGCCATCAATTGCACCTGAGGATGAGTAATGGCGACTCAACAGCACTTGTAACTTTGCGTAAACAGGAAGATAGCCTTTTTCAAGATTGTCCGACCACTCCGCTTTATTTAGATTATCTAAAGACCATGTGTCGGCTTGGTTTAACAGTGCTAAATTGTTTAGATTGTTAGTGGTAGGAGGAAGTGATTTTTGTGGTTCAGCTGCAAGAGTATAAGTCGAAAAAATATACATACTACTCAGGCAAATAACTAAAAAGCGACTCAACATAACGACTAACCCCCAAACTAATTTTATTGATCAAAATAACTGCACTCATATTTTAAATAAAGTTGATAATTTAAAAATGTATATAAAATGCGGCTTTGTAACAATTTTAACTCTGTACACGACAAATTTCATAGGGCCCTTGTCCTATCAGGCTTTTTCTTTCTTAAAATTGCTAGCACTTTCTTAAATTCTTCTTTTTTCCCAAAACCAATCAAACGTAGAATAGCCATTTGAACATGGTCCAAACCGTAGCGAAATAAACTTACTGAAAGTCGTCCATGCTTCTTTATTTTTATCGCTTTTTTTCGATCATGTTGCCATTCACCTGTTAAATAGCACCAACAGAAACCGATAGCTAGCACTGCTATCAATTTCTTGACTCGTCTAGGGTCTGTTAAACGAGTA
>Ga0208704_100173_pt1 | contig 15631 bp, 16 predicted proteins | sample DeeseametaMP0144_FD_184221 | JGI IMG/M metagenome (GOLD analysis project Ga0208704, IMG submission 184221) | Marine microbial communities from the Deep Atlantic Ocean - MP0144 (SPAdes) | ecosystem: Environmental > Aquatic > Marine > Oceanic | place: West of Cape Verde, Atlantic Ocean | collected...
AGCTTTCTGAAAATACAAAAAACATTGAACAAGTAAGAGCTGAAGTTGGTATGGTTTTCCAACAATTCAATTTATTTCCTCATTTATCAATTTTAGACAATTGCGCATTAGCACCTATTTGGGTCAAAAAAATGCCAAAAAGAGAAGCTGAAGAAATGGCACTAGGACAATTAGAAAAAGTTCAAATTTTAGATCAAGCTAAGAAATTTCCTGGACAGTTATCTGGCGGACAACAACAAAGAGCTGCAATTGCAAGAGCGTTATGTATGAAACCTAAAATTATGCTTTTTGATGAACCTACCTCAGCTTTAGATCCAGAAATGATCAAAGAAGTTTTGGATGCTATGGTTAACTTAGCAAAAGCTGGAATGACTATGATTGTGGTTACTCATGAAATGGGTTTTGCAAAAGAAGTGGCTGATTCGGTAATTTTTATGGATGAAGGTATGATTGTTGAAAGAGCTCCTACCAAAGAATTTTTTGCCAATCCAAAAAACGATAGAACTAAGCTTTTTTTAAGTCAGATATTATAAATTTTGAAAAATTAAATGTTTAAAATTTTCAGATTAATATCTTTATTAATTTTTGTAATGTTTCCTTTTTCTACAAACGCACATGTTCAGCATTATAAGGATTTAAAGAGTATCAAATTTGATATCTACAGAAATGGAGCACACATCGGTACACATATTTTTTCATTTAAAAAATCTGGAGATGAACTTGCGATTAAGAGTGAAATTAAGTTTGAGATAAAAAAATTTGGCATCGTGCTTTATAAATATTATGCCGAAGGAATTGAAATATATAAAGGTAATAAATTGATAAAATTTAATTCTACTACAGATCAGAATGGAAAATTAAAGTATGCTAATATCGAAATAAATAATAATAATTATATTATTGACGGATCTGCTTATAAAGGTGAAGTACCACTTGAATTTTTAATAGGTACTTGGTGGAATCACGATATAGTTGAGGCACCAGCACAAATTAGCGCAGTTTCAGGACGAATTATTAAACAAAAAGTTAAATTTTTAGCCAAGGAAATAGTTAAATTTGGTGAAAATAGTTACAATACTTTACATTATAATTTTTCTTCAACTGATAAAAAACTTCCTAAAAAAAAGAAATTGAACACAGATGTTTGGTATGATGAAAAAACTTTTAATTGGGTTAAAGCATCGTTTGAAAAGAAAGGAAAATGGGAATATAGACTTATGTTTATCAAATAATCTTTAAAAGTTTAAATTTTCAACTTAAAATTACACTTAAAGTCAAGGATTGCTTAGATAAAATTTATAAAAAATATTAATACAATTTATCAAAATTACTCTAATTTAAGGTCAAAATTTCAATAAAAAAATGTATTTTATAGTTGCAAAGGATTTGAATTTAATGTTGAATTCTTAATGTAAACAAAGTCATAAACGGTTTAATTGGTCGCTATTACTAAAGAGGGGATAATGGAAGGAAATTTTAACCGCCATCTAGGCTCTAAGCTGCGTATGAGAAGATTGGCGCTGGGTTTAACACAAACAAAAGTCGCGCAAGCAATAAACGTCACATTTCAACAAATACAAAAATACGAGAAAGGCACAAACGGAATTAGTTCTTTAAGAATCATGCAATTAGGAAAAATTTTAAAAGTTCCTGTGATATATTTTTTTGAAGATTATCCTGAGTATTCGGAGGTTGCGAAATATGATAAAGATAATACTGGAGAAGAGGATCTTAATTATTCTTTTTTAGCGAAATTATTTAGTGCTCTTTCAGATAGACATAAAGAGAAAATATTGCAAATTTTAAAGAACACAAGAAATTTAGAAAGAACTGGATAATTATTTGGCTCCTCGGGCAGGACTCGAACCTGCGACCAATTGATTAACAGTCAACTGCTCTACCAACTGAGCTACCGAGGAATTACATCAACATACTTTTTTTTAAAAACAAAACAACTATAAATTCTGGAGGCCACGCCCAGAATCGAACTGGGATATAAGGATTTGCAATCCTCTGCGTAACCATTCCGCCACGTGGCCAATTTTATAAACAGAATTGTTTGATTCAATTCTTTGCTTTCTATTGTATTATTATATGTTTGTATTAAATGCAAAATTCAAATTACAACCATCATACTATAGAAAAACAAATTTACGATTATTGGGAAAAAAATAATTTTTTTAAGCCAAAAAAGAACAAGAAAAAATATTTTTCTGTTGTAATACCACCCCCAAATGTCACTGGAAGTCTGCATATGGGCCATGCATTAAATAATTCACTACAAGATTTACTAGTGCGTTTTCATCGTATGAATGGTTATGAAACTTTATGGCAACCCGGAACAGACCATGCTGGTATTGCCACTCAAGCAGTTGTAGAAAAAGAATTATCGGTAAGGGGAATTACTAAAAATCAACTCGGTAGAAATAAGTTTATCGAAGAAGTTTGGAAGTGGAAAAAAGAATCAGGGGACCAAATTCTTAATCAACTTAAAAAACTAGGATGCTCATGCGATTGGTCACGTAATAGATTCACAATGGATAAAGATTTGTCAAAAGCAGTAATAAAAACGTTTGTTAAGCTTTATCAACAAAAATTAGTTTATAAAGATACAAAGTTAGTTAACTGGGATACTAAATTAGAAACTGCAATATCAGATTTAGAAGTTGAACAAAAGGAAGTTCAATCAAATCTTTATTATATAAAATATAAAGTTGTTGGAGAAAATAATCAAATTATAATAGCTACTACTAGACCAGAAACAATGCTTGGAGACACAGCGGTAGCTGTTAATCCAAAAGATGATAGATATAAAAATTTTGTTGGAAAAAAAATATTAATACCAATAGTAGATAGGGAGGTTAAAATAATTTCAGATAATTTTGTTGCCATAGACCAAGGCTCTGGAGCTCTTAAAATTACTCCGGCGCATGACTTTAATGATTTTGATATTGGTAAAAGACACAATCTAAAATTTATAAATATTTTTGAAAAAAACGGTAGATTAAATAATAAAGTGCCGAATGAATTAGTGGGATTAGATCGTTTTGAAGCTAGAAAACTAATTGTAAAAAAACTTAAAGAAAAAGATTTATTAGAAAAAATAGAAAATATTAAAAATGTCGTTCCTTACGGCGATCGATCAAATACAATAATAGAACCTTTATTAACAGAACAATGGTTTGTTGATGCAAAATTTTTAGCCAAAAAAGCAATAGATGTTGTTAAGAAAAAAAGGACAAATTTTTTTCCAAACAATTGGTCAAAAACCTACTTTGAATGGATGAATAATATTCAACCTTGGTGTATTTCTAGGCAATTATGGTGGGGGCATAGAATTCCAGCTTGGTATTCAAAAGACAAAAAAATTTTTGTTGCTGAAAATGAACAAGAAGCAAAAAAAAATGCTTACAGATATTATAAAAAAAATGTTGAATTAAAGAGAGACGACGATGTTCTAGACACTTGGTTTTCCTCTGCACTTTGGCCATTTGCAACGTTGGGATGGCCAAATAAAACTTATGAATTAAAAAGATTTTATCCTACATCAGTTCTTGTAACAGGATTTGATATAATTTTTTTTTGGGTTGCTAGAATGATGATGATGGGAAATCATCTTATTAAAAAAGTACCTTTTTCTAAAGTTTACGTTCATGCGCTAGTAAGAGATGAAAAAGGTCAAAAGATGTCCAAGTCCAAAGGTAACGTTATCGACCCTCTTGATATAATAAATAAATATGGCGCTGACTCTCTAAGGATTACTTTAATTTCAATGGCATCACCAGGAAGAGATATAAAGCTTTCAGAAAATAGAGTTAAAGGATACAGGAATTTTTTAAATAAAATATGGAATGCTAATAAATTTACAAAATTAAATAAATGCAAACTTTCTCCAAAACTTAATATTAAAAAAATTAACCTAGATGTAAACAAATGGATTTATTTTGAATTAGTAAAAACGAACAAAGAAGTGCAAACCTATATATCAAAATTTAGATTCGACGAGGCAGCAAAAGCAATTTATCAGTTTGTTTGGCATTCTTATTGTGATTGGTATATTGAATTTTTAAAGCCTATTTTTGATACTAAACATAAAAAAGAAATTAAGGAGTCTCGTAATATTGCTAGTTACATTCAATCAAACATATTACTTCTATTGCATCCATTTGTACCTTTTTTTACTGAAAAAGTTTGGCTAGATTTTAAATTTAATAATTATTTTAAGTCACCTTTGATGTATAAAAACTGGGACTTAAAACTTCAACCTACTTTTAACAAAAGTTATAATAAAATTGATTGGTTGATACAACTTGTAACCAGCATAAGGTCAACCAAGGTAGATTTGGATGTATCTCCCGGATCATTTATAGAAATTTCTATTGATGAATTAAACTCCAATAAAAGAAGTATTATTAAAGATAATTTAAACGTATTTAAGAGACTAGGAAGAATTTCAAATGTTTGCGATTCAAAAATAGATAAAAATGGCATAAAAATCATTGTCGGAGGAGAAACCATAACACTGTATTTTGATCAAAGTTTAGATTTACATGGCCAAAGACAAAAAATATCCAAAAAAGTTATAAATTTAGATCTAAAAATAGTTGAAATAACGGGCAAGTTAAAAAATAAATCTTTTTTAAATAATGCACCAAAACAAATTGTTGAAAAAGAAAAAAAGGCCTTAATAAATTACAAAATTGAACTTAAGAAGTTGAATAGCATTTTAAATAGTATTAAAAATTAATTATGAAATTTAATAAATCAAAACTACCAAGCAGACACGTATCTGTTGGTGTAAAAAGTTCTCCTCATCGATCTATGTATTATGCTATGGGGTTAAAAAGCACTGATATAGAAAAACCTTTTGTTGGTGTAGTGACAACCTGGAATGAATCCGCTCCTTGCAACATCACACTTTCTAGACAAGCGCAATCAGCTAAAAAAGGTGTTAAATCTGCTGGTGGTACTCCCAGAGAATTCACAACTATTACAGTTACTGATGGAATTGCAATGGGTCACGATGGAATGAAATCTTCATTAATTAGCAGAGAAATTATAGCTGACTCGGTTGAATTAACTATGAGAGGACATTGTTATGATGCGCTTATTGGTTTGGCAGGATGCGATAAATCATTACCTGGACTTATGATGGTAATGCTAAGATTAAACGTTCCTTCCGTATTTATTTATGGTGGATCAATATTACCAGGAAGTTACAAAGGGAAAGATGTAACGATAGTTGATGTTTTCGAAGGTGTAGGTAAACAATCAACAGGTAAAATGACCAAAGAAGATTTATTTGAATTAGAAAGAGTTGCTTGTCCATCTGCCGGATCATGTGGAGGACAATTTACAGCTAATACAATGGCATGTGTTTCAGAGGCTATAGGTTTAGCATTACCAGGATCTGCAGGTACACCCGCAATATATGAAACGCGGGATAAATTTGCTGTTTCTAGTGGACAAGCTGTAATGAATTTATTAAAAAAAAATATTAGACCAAGAGATATTGTAACAAGAAAATCATTGGAAAATGCAGCTGTTGTAGTTGCTGCTTCGGGGGGATCTACAAATGCAGCTTTACATTTACCAGCGATTGCACATGAAGCTGGAATTAAGTTTACTCTAAATGATGTTACAAATATTTCAAAAAAAACACCTTATATTGCTGATCTAAAACCTTCAGGAAAATATGTTGCAAAAGATTTATACGAAATAGGGGGTGTTCCTGTTTTAATCAAAGCATTGTTAAACGGAGGTTTTTTACATGAAGATTGTATGACGGTTTCTGGAAAAACGATTGGAGAAAATCATAAAGATATTGTTTTTCCATCTGATCAAAAAATAATTTACAAAACCACTAAACCATTAAGTCCCACAGGTGGTTTTGTTGGATTAAAAGGAAATTTGGCGCCCGATGGAGCTATTGTAAAAGTTGCTGGAATGAAAAGAAAAAAATTTAAAGGAAAAGCAAAATGCTTTGACAGTGAAAAATTTGCTCTAAACTCAGTTTTAGAGAAAAAAATAAAAGCAGGAGACGTGATTGTTATTAGATATGAAGGTCCCAAAGGCAGTCCTGGCATGCCAGAAATGTTATCAACTACTGGTGCTATATATGGTCAAGGATTAGGAGAAGAAGTTGCTCTAATTACAGATGGTCGTTTTTCTGGCGGCACTCATGGATTTTCTATTGGGCATGTTGGTCCGGAAGCAGCTGTTGGTGGACCAATCGGATTAATTAAAAATGGAGATGTTATTGAAATAGATGCAGACAAAGGTTTTATAAAGGTTCATTTAACCAGTAAAGAATTGGCAAAAAGAAAGAAAAAATGGAAACCAAAAAAAATAGAATATACCTCAGGTACATTATGGAAGTATTCTCAATCAGTTGGTCCAGCCTTCGAAGGTGCTGTCACGCATCCAGGAGCAGCCAAAGAGAAAAAGTGTTACGCGGATATATAATAAATAAATGAAAATAAGACCAGTCATCTTGTGCGGAGGAGCAGGCACAAGATTATGGCCTAATTCCAAAAAAAATATACCAAAGCAATTTATTGATTGGGGTGGTTGGACTTTGTTTGAAAAAACTCTTCAAAGAGTTAAGAGTTCAATATTTGATTATCCTATAATAACAACAAATTCTGCTTATTTAAATTTAGTAAAAAGATATCTTGTAAAATGCAAAATTAAAAAATATAGAATTATTTTGGAGCCATTTAAGAAGAACACAGCTCCTGCAATATTGTCATCAGCTCTGTTAAAAGAAGTTCTTTATAACCAATCTATGATTTTCTTGCCATCAGATAATTTAATTGGAAAAATTAATCAATTTAACAAATCAATTAATTCACACAAAAAATATTTAAGCAACAATAATATTTTTATTTTTGGTATTAAATCCGTTTCACCGTCGTCTGAATATGGTTATTTTTTAACCAAAAAAATTTCGAAAAACCTTAATAAGGTAGATAGATTTATTGAAAAACCTAATAAAAATAAAGCAAAAGAAATATTAAAAAAAAAGGGCTATATGAATTCAGGTATGTTTTTTGCAAGGAAAGATTCTATAATTAGAAGTTTTAAAAAACATCAATACAAAATATTCAAAAATTGTAATGACGCTGTTAGCAAATCAAAATTATATAAAAATGTTTATTATTTAAATAAAGCATCATTTAAAAAATCACAGGAGATATCATTTGATTATGCAATTTTAGAAAAATCTAAAAATATTTTCGGTATTAAATTAAGTATACCTTTGACAGATTTAGGTAATTGGAAAGAAATTTGGAAGTTTTTTAAAAACCATAAATCAAGAAGTAATATTAAAAAAAATACTTTTTATCGACCATGGGGCAAATATATTAATTTATTCTCGGGCAAGGGATTTTTGTTAAAAGAGCTTGTAATTAATCCAAAATCATCGATTAGTTTGCAAAAGCATACTTATCGATCTGAACGTTGGACAATTATTTCGGGTAAACCAAAAATTACAATTAATAAAAAAAAATTTTTCAAATATCCAAATGAAACAGCTTTTATCCCAAAAGGCGCAGTCCATAGAATTGAGAATGCTTTTAATAAGCCTGTTCAAATTGTCGAAGTACAAACTGGATCAATTTTAAAGGAAAGCGATATTGTTAGGTATAAGGATGTTTACGGTAGGGTTAATTAATAACACATTCTACCGGCACGTGATCTGATGGTTTTATTTGATTTCTTATAGTTTTTTTTATTTCTATTTTTTTAATTAAATCAATCAAATTGTTAGAAACTAATACATGATCTATTCTTAGACCGTTATTTTTTTGCCAGGAACCTTTCTGGTAATCCCAAAAGGTGTAATTACCTTCTTTTTTATAAAAATTTCTAAATACATCTTGCAGACCTAAATTTATCAAATTTCTAAATCTTTTTCTAACTTCCAACTTAAAAAGAGCATCATTTATATATTTTTCAGGTGCATATGCATCTTTTTCTTCAGGAATAATATTGAAATCTCCAGCTATTATTAATGAGGTATTATTTTTTAACTTTTTATCAATTTCTTTAATAAAAAGATCAATCCAATTTAATTTATAAGTATATTTGTCCGTATCAACAGGATTTCCATTTGGCACATATATATTAATTATATCAATAATCTTATTTTTAATTTTTATCTTAGCTGAAATTAATCTTGATTGTTTTACTTTATCTCCTGGCAAAACTTTATTAACTTTATCTAATTTTTTTTTAGATAAAATTGATACGCCATTGTAACCCTTTTGGCCATTAACATAGGATATGTATCCCAACTTGTTTAAATCGTCAAAAGGATAACTGTGTTCTTCAGTTTTAATTTCCTGCAACATAGCTATATCAGGAGAACTAGATTTTAGATATTCTTTGATATTATCAATTCTTGCTCTAATTGAGTTTACATTCCATGTAACAATTTTCATTAAAATGAAAAAGATACTCCGCAACCACAAGATGATTTAGTTTTTGGATTAGATATTTTAAAAGAACTACCAATTAATTCTTGTGCAAAATCAACTTGAGATCCTTTTAACATTTCTAATGAAGATTTATCTATAACAATGTTTTCGTGCTTAAGATCATTTTCATCAATTTCTTTATCAAATGAAAAATCATATTTGAATCCAGAACAACCACCACCTTTTACGGCAATTCTAAAAAATGTACCTGATGGCTTTTTTCCTATTAGCTGATTAATTCTTTCTACAGCATTTTTGCTAAAATTTATTTCTTTAATCATTTAAACTCAATTTTATTATAATATAATCCTCTTAATTAGTTTATGCAAAAAAATTATAAGGAAAATCATTTAAAACCTTATGCGATCAAATCGATTAATAGCAAAGGAAGAATATATAACGAGAAAGAAAACTCAATAAGATCCCCATATCAAAGAGATAGGGACAGAATAATTCACTCGTCGTCTTTTAGAAGGCTTAAACACAAAACCCAAGTTTTTGTGAATACAGAAGGAGATCATTATAGAACTAGACTTACTCATTCAATGGAGGTTTCTCAAATCTCAAGGACGTTGGCTAGATCTTTGGGTTTAAATGAAGATTTATGCGAAACGCTAAGTTTATCACATGATTTAGGTCATACGCCATTTGGGCATGCTGGAGAAGAAGTCTTAAATCAATGTATGGAAAGACATGGGGGATTTAATCATAATATACAAACTTTAAGAATAGTAACTTTACTTGAGAATAAATATTATAAATTTTTTGGTTTAAACCTCACAATTGAAACATTAGATGGTTTAATTAAACATAATGGACCAGTCAAAAATCTAAATCTTTACAATGCAATTTTAAAAAAAAATTTATTTAAGAACAAAATAGTTTTTCATGCATTTCCATCGTTAGAAGCCCAAGTTGCCGCAATATCAGATGATATTGCATATAATAACCATGATTTAGAAGATGGTCTAAGAGCTGGTTTATTTACAATTGAAAAATTTAATTCAATACCTTTTGTTTCTAAGTTGATTAATAAACATGTTAACAATACAAAAAATTACAGAAGAGAGATAATTATTAATCAAATTGTTAGGGAATTAATTAATGTTATGGTTGTTGATGTAATCAATACAACGAATAGAAATTTAAAAAAATATAATCCACAATCAATCAAAGACATCTATAAACAAGATCATTTGATAGTTGATTTTTCTGATAAAATTAAAAAAGTAGATATGCAAATAAAGGATTTTTTAAGACACAACATGTATAATCATAAAAAAGTAATTATTAATACTAATAAGGGAAAAAGAATAATAAAAGTTCTATTTAATTATTTGTCAAAAAACCCTAAGAAATATATTAACGACGAATTATTAAAAAAGGAACTAAAAGAACGCGTGGTTGCTGATTTTATAGCTGGTATGACCGACCGGTATGCAATTAATCTACATAAAAAAATAAAATGAATTTATTTTTAAATTATCAAAAAAGGTTTATGGATTATTTAAAAAGCTTGGAAAAGAAAAAAATAATTGATCTTCCTGATAATTTAAAAGGTTTGATAGTAGAGTTGCCACCCAAGGAGCACAAAGGTGATATGTCATGTAATGTCGCAATGATATTAGCTAAGTTTAATAAAAAAACACCTTTAGATTTAGCTAATATTTTAAAAAAAAATTTTTTAGAAAATTTTAAAGAATTTGAAAAAATTGATGTGGCAAAACCTGGTTTTCTAAATATCAATTTTAAAATTGATTTTTGGAAAAACCATTTGTTTAAAATAATTCAATCTGATGCAAATTATGGATCAAATAGAAATTTACAACAAAAATATAATATTGAGTTTGTTTCAGCTAATCCAACAGGCCCATTACATGTCGGTCATTGCAGAGGAGCTATAATAGGTGATGCTCTTTCCAATTTGTTAAAATTTAACGGACATTTAGTTACAAAAGAATATTATGTTAATGATTATGGAAACCAAATAAAGATCTTTGTTCTTTCTGTTTATCACAGAATTTTAGAAATTACTGAAGAAAAGATATTTCCTTTCGATAAAGATTTATATCCAGGAGATTACATTATTGATATAGCAAAAAAAATTGTGGAAGAAAAAAATATCAAAGATTTTAAAAATTTTAATAAAGTGTATGAAAAGTTAGCCAAAGAGTCATTAAAATTTTCAATAAAGTTAATTAAAAATAATTTAGATAATTTAGGAGTAGAACACGATAGTTTTGTCTATGAATCAGAATTAATAAAAAATGAATTTGTATCTAAGACTATTAAAAAATTACAAAAAGATAATTATGTTTATAAAGGAAAATTAGAACCTCCAAAAGGGGAGTTGTCAAAAAATTGGAAAACGCGAGATCAATTGTTATTTAATTCAACTAAGTTTGGCGATGATACGGATAGAGCTCTACAAAAAGAAGACAAAACATGGACCTATTTTGCTAGTGATATAGCATACCATGCTCATAAGATTAATAGAAATTTTGATATATTAGTAAATATTCTAGGTTCTGATCACACAGGGTATATTAAAAGAATTACTGCTGCAGTGAGAGCAATTTCAAAAAATAAAATAAATCTTGTATGTAAAGTCTCTCAATTAGTTAAATTATTTAAAAAAGGCGAACCTTTTAAAATGTCTAAAAGAAAAGGCGACTACATTACAGTAGAGGATTTAATAAATGAAGTTGGCAGAGACTCTGTTAGATTTATGATGTTAAACAGAAGTAATGATGTAGAATTAAATTTTGATTTTGAAAAGGTGACTGAAAAATCAAGGGATAATCCTGTATTTTATGTTCAATATGCCTATGCCAGAATTAATTCAATTTTTAGAGCACTCAAATTAGACATTGAGAATGATATTAAGCTAGTTAATGAAGATTTTACCCTCAATCAGTATGAAATTGAAATTTTGAAAAAAATTTCTGAATGGCCTAGATGTGTTGAAATATCATCCTTTAAATTTGAACCACACAGGATACCTTTTTATTTATACGATCTTGTAACTTTATTTCATTCATATTGGAATCTAGGAAAAGAAAACAAAGAATTTAGATTTATTTTGAAAAACAACAGCTTAAATAATTCACGATTACTTCTGTTACAAGCCTTATTTATAGTAATAAGAAATGGGATGTCAATTTTAGGAGTGTCAACACCAAAAAGTATGTAATGTTAAAAAAAATTAAAAATATATTTTACCTAGCATCATTTCTCATTTTTATAATTTTAACGACAAGATTTTATTTTTCAGATCAAAACATAAAAGAAACTAATAAATCTAGAGCCTTTTATTCTGTCAAACTAAATAACAATACACAGAATCTACCTTTATTAAAAAATGATACAAACAATATTATTGAATATATAAATGATGTAGAGGTTTATAAAAAAAATAAAAAAAAATACACGTTTTGGGATTTAATCGGAAAATAAATCAATGAGACGAAAAGCAATAATTTTTGGAATTAGAGGAACTAAATTAACTATTGAAGAAAGACATCTACTAAAAACCGAAAAGCCTTGGGGGGTAATTTTATTTTCTAGAAATATTAAAAATCTTTTTCAACTTAAATTCCTTATCAATGATATAAGAAAAATTATTAAAGATAAAAATTATCCAATACTAATAGATCAAGAAGGGGGGAGGGTTTCTAGACTAAACAAAATTATCGACTTAAATTTATTTTCACAAGGTTATTTTGGGAAACTTTATAAACATGATAAAAAAGTTTTTACCCATCACTACAAGATCTATATTGATAAAGTTAGTGATATTTTAAAAAAAGTTGGTATAAATATAAATACCGTTCCAGTTATGGATGTTCGAAGAAAAAACAGCCATAATGTAATAGGAAATCGATCTTTTTCTACAGATCCTACAATTGTCTCAAAAATAGGTAATTTGTGTATTAATTTATATAAAAAAAATAAGATAGCTACTGTTATTAAACATATACCAGGTCATGGGTTGGCAAAATGTGACAGTCATTACAATCTTCCAGTCATAAAAGCAAAAAAAACAGAACTTATTAATAAAGATTTTAAACCTTTTAGAAGTTGCCAATCTTTTTTTGCTATGACAGCACACGTAATTTACACCATTTACGACCCCATCTATACAGCAACACATTCTAAAATTGTTATAAATGATGTGATAAGAAAACACATAGGTTTTAAAGGAATTTTAATTTCCGATGATATTTCAATGAACTCGCTTAAATATGGGTTAAAAGATAATGCCATCAAAGCTATAGATGCGGGATGTAATTTAATTTTACATTGTAATGGAAATATTAAAGAAGTAAGCAAATTAGTAAAAATTATACCCACAATTGATAAATTTACTCAAAAAAAAACATCACATTTTTACAAATTTTTAAGATAAAGTTCAATTTATGGAGTTTGCAACACACGAATCATTAAAAATTAAAATTGATAATTATTCTGGTCCTTTAGAAGTTTTGTTAGATCTAGCCAAGTCACAAAAAGTTGATTTAGCAAATATTTCAATAACTCAATTGGCTGACCAGTTTATAGAATTTATTAATAGTGTAAAAAAAATAAATTTAGATTTAGCCTCAGAGTATCTTCTTATGGCAACTTGGTTGGCTTACCTTAAATCAAAACTATTATTACCGCAGAGCGATGAAGATGATTTTAAGGTTTCAGAAGTTGCAGAAAAATTAAAGCTTCAATTAAAAAAACTAGAGTTAATACGTCTATTATCAGATGAACTATTAAAAAAGAAAAGACTTGGAACGGATATACGTATGCGAGGTATGTCAGGAGGTATTAGGTCAACTACAAATTCTAAGTATGCCGTTTCATTATATGAATTGTTGAAATCGTACTCTAATCATATAATGACAAAAAATTTTTTATCAATAAATATTTCTAAATTACCTGTTTGCACAACAGAACAGGGAATTGAGATTATTAAAAAAAACATTAAAAGCTTGAATGATTGGAAGGAAATTTCTGAGTTAATTCCCAAAAAATTTAAAGAAACAAAAATGCTCAAAAAGTCTGGCATGGCAGGACTTTTTTCTGCTTCTCTTGAATTATCAAAGGAAGGATTTATAAATATTATGCAAAAAAAAGGTTTTGATAAATTGTTAATTAAAGAAAGAAAATGAATAAAAAAAAGAATTTAAATATTTTAAAGTTTCCAGTTAATATAGTAGAAGCAGAAAGACAAGTAGAAGCGATTTTATTTGCGGCTGAGGAACCATTAGATTTAGAAAGTATTCAAACAAGATTGAAGGCAAAAGCTAACGTTCCAAAAATTCTAAAATCACTTGAAAACCAGTATAAAAATAGAGGAATAAATTTAATTTGCATTGCAAACAAATGGTCTTTTAGAACACCATCAAACCTTTCAAAATTAATGAACCTTGAGACATCTACGCAAAAAAAACTATCCAAGGCTGCGATAGAAACTTTAGCAATAATTGTTTATCATCAACCAGTTACAAGATCAGAAATTGAGGAAATTCGAGGAGTATCTTTTGCCACAGGAACCCTAGAAAAATTATTAGAACTCAATTGGGTGAGACCATCAGGTAGAAAAAATGTCCCTGGAAAACCCATTCAATATGTTACAACTGATGAATTTCTTAGTCATTTTAACCTTCAAAAATTATCAGATTTGCCCAATGTGGAAGAACTTACTTCAGCAGGTTTAATTGATAGCGGAAACGTGGATTCTGCGATTTTTGGAACTGGTAAATTTTTTAAGGAAAAAAATGATGCAAAAAAAGAGAATATTTATTCAAATATTGATGACATGTTAAATCGATCGCTTAAATCAGAAGAAGAATAAAAGATATGTTTAACAAACTTAAAAAATTGTATATAACTCAAGTATGAGCATTGGTTTTTGGCAAATAGCAATCGTCGTAGTATTGGTTGTTCTTCTTTTTGGGAGAGGCAAAATATCTTCTTTGATGGGAGACGTTGCAAAAGGAATTAAAAGTTTTAAAAAGGGTATGTCCGATAACCCAGATCAGACAAGTTCATTATCTTCAACATCCGAAAAAACATCAAACGAAGAATCATCAACATCCGAAAAAACATCAAACGAAGATCAAGATTCCGAGAAAAAATAGTTTACAATGCCACAAATTGGATGGTTTGAGATAATAATTATTGTGGTTTTATCAATATTGATTATTGGCCCCAAGGACTTTCCAATCGTATTGAAAAAAATTGGAGGTTGGATGGGTTCTCTAAAAAGTTATTTTAGTGAAATTAAAAAAGATATGACCGATATGGAAAATGCAGTAGAAGATGAAATTTCTATAAAAGAAAATCACTCAAATCAAACTAAAGACAAACAAAAAGATGAATGATGAAAAAAATAATCAAACTAGTTTTACCGCGCATCTTACCGAACTAAGATCAAGGCTAGTAAAATCTGTTATTTATTTATTCATTTTTTTTGTTATTTGCTATTTTTTTGCAGAAAATATTTATAGTTTTTTAGTCGCACCCTACGCTGAAGCCGTTAAAGACGATGAAGTAAATAGAAGACTTATTTTTACAGCTTTACATGAAACATTTATTACCTATTTGAAAGTTGCTTTTTTTACAGCGATGTTCATCTCAAGTCCGATCATATTAATACAAATATGGAAATTTGTTGCTCCCGGTTTATATAAAAATGAAAAAAGAGCTTTATTACCATATTTAATTGCTACTCCAACTTTATTTTTGTTGGGAGGTATGTTGGTTTATTATCTAGTCATGCCGTTGATGATTAAATTTTTTCTGAGCTTTGAAACATCAGCTCAAATTAATAGTTTGGCCATACAATTAGAACCTAAGGTGAATGAATATCTATCCTTAATTATGAGACTTATTTTTGCTTTTGGTATTAGTTTTCAATTACCAGTATTATTAAGTCTTTTAGCTCGAGTAGGTTTTATTGATTCTGAATATTTAAAAAAAAGAAGAAAATATGTGATTATAATAATTTTTGCAGTAGCAGCAATATTAACACCACCAGATCCAATAACACAAATCGGTCTAGGATTACCTTTGTTAATTCTTTATGAATTATCTATATTGTTAGTCAAAATTATAGAAAAAAAGAAAAAAGATGCATAGCATCAAATTAATTAGAA
>Ga0208704_100175_pt1 | contig 15383 bp, 14 predicted proteins | sample DeeseametaMP0144_FD_184221 | JGI IMG/M metagenome (GOLD analysis project Ga0208704, IMG submission 184221) | Marine microbial communities from the Deep Atlantic Ocean - MP0144 (SPAdes) | ecosystem: Environmental > Aquatic > Marine > Oceanic | place: West of Cape Verde, Atlantic Ocean | collected...
GGCGATTACCTAGACAGCATTGCCGATGTGTCGCTTAGTAAAGCACGCTTTTCAGATGTGCCTACTGACGGCAGTGAATTTCTTGTCATGCCGGGGTTTGTTGCTGCTAACGAAGAGGGCGAGAAAGTCACGCTTGGGCGTAACGGCTCAGACTATTCAGCGGCCATTTTAGCGGCGTGTATAGACGCAAATTGCTGTGAAATTTGGACAGACGTAGACGGTGTTTATAACGCTGACCCGAATCAAGTTGAAGGGGCAGTGCTGTTAGACAAGCTTACCTATCAAGAAGCGATGGAGCTATCTTATTTCGGTGCTAAGGTGCTTCATCCGAAAACTATCGGTCCTATTGCCCAACACCACATCCCTTGTTTGATCAGAAACACACTAAACCCAGCTGCGCCAGGTACGCTAATCAGCAATGAAAAAAGCGAGGTGTGGACGTCAGTTAAAGGTATTTCACAGCTTGATAACGTCACCATGTTTAACGTTGCAGGCCCTGGCCTTAAAGGCATGGTAGGTATGGCAAGTCGTGTGTTTGAGGTGATGTCGAACGCCAATATTTCAATAAGCCTTATTACCCAGTCTTCTTCAGAATACTCAATCAGTTTCTGTATCCAAAGCAAAGACGCCAGCCGAGCGTTAACGCTTCTTGAAGATGCGTTCGCGCTAGAGCTTCAAAATCAATTGCTAGATCCTATTGAAGTGCGTCATGACCTAGCCATTGTTACTTTGGTTGGTGACGGTATGCGTCAAACCAAAGGGTTGGCTGCGCGTTTCTTTAACTCGCTTGCCCAAGCGCGGGTAAACAACGTAGCCATTGCTCAAGGCTCTTCAGAGCGCTCTATTTCAACGGTAATTGAAAGTAAGCGTGCTAAGAAAGCAGTAAAAGTCATTCACCAGAATTTTTTCTCTGACCGCCATACCATCGACGTGTTCCTAGTAGGGTGTGGCAATGTGGGAACCGAACTGCTAGGTCAAATTGAAAAACAACAGCCTGCGTTGTTAAAACGCAACGTGCAGCTGCGAGTTTATGGTATTGCAAATAGCCGTAAGCTGCTGTTAAACAGCCAAGGTATTGATTTAAGCGGTGACTGGAAAGCGGCACTTGAATCGGCAAGCGAAGGATTAAGCGTTGAACGCCTGCATCAGTTTGCCAACGACAATAGTCTGGTAAACCCGGTGATTGTTGACTGTACTAGTCACGAAGCGATTGCACAGCAATATGTAGATATGATGGAAAGCGGTTTTCACGTGGTAACGCCAAATAAAAAGGCGAACACGAGCGCAATGTCTTACTACCGTAAGCTTCGCAAGACCGCGCAATCGACAAATCGTCAGTACCTTTACGAAACCACTGTCGGCGCAGGGCTACCGGTTATTGATAACTTGCAAAAGCTATTCAGCGCCGGCGACACCTTACACCGCTTTGAAGGAATTCTATCGGGCAGTTTGTCTTATGTATTTGGCAAACTTGAAGAGGGCATGAGCCTGTCGCAAGCGACACAAACGGCTAAAGACAACGGTTTCACAGAGCCTGATCCGCGCGATGACTTAAGCGGCATGGACGTAGCGCGCAAGCTGCTTATCATGGCTCGTGAAGCTGATTTAGCGTTAGAACTATCTGACATTGAAATTGAGTCTGTACTGCCAGAAGGCTTTGCTGAAGACTGTTCAATTGACGAGTTTATGCAGCAGCTGCCAGAGTTAGATGCGTCGTTTGGTGAAAAGGTTGAAGCGGCTAAAGCAGAAGGTAAAGTACTTCGTTATATCGGCAGCATTGAAGACGGAAAATGCAAAGTAAGCATTCAGGCTGTACCGGCAAGTAACCCTCTTTCGCAGGTAAAAGACGGTGAAAACGCGCTGGCGATTAACAGTGACTACTATAGCCCAATCCCTTATGTAATTAGAGGATATGGAGCAGGTGGTACGGTAACAGCAGCAGGGGTGTTTGCTGACATTCTGCGTACTATGCCGTGGAAGCAAATGGCGCACTAAGGGCTAAATAACGCTTAGCTTGCTTAGCGTAGATAGGCGGCTAAAGTAAGATATTCGAAGGTGTGACTTAGGCCAGTAATGTTGTGGCATCGATTTAAAGCGCTAATTTATTGAGCTAATTTGAAGCGCTAATATAAAGAGCACGCCACAAGCGAAGTAAGAGTAATAATATGAAAGCATTCACGGCCTTCGCGCCGGCATCAATTGGAAATGTGAGCTTAGGCTTTGACGTACTGGGCGCAGCGCTTGCGCCCGTTGATGGCACTAAGCTAGGTGATGAAGTTGAAATAAAGGCGGCTGAGTCATTTTCACTAGAAACGGTGGGGCGCTTTGCTCACAAACTCCCGGGCGATGCAGACAGTAATATTGTAACCAAGTGCTATCACTATTTCTGTGAGCAAATGGAAAAGGCTGGAAAAACAACCTCTCCTGTTGCGCTTACGCTTCATAAAAACCTTCCAATAGGCAGCGGGTTGGGTTCAAGCGCAAGCTCTATAGTGGCAGCGTTTGCAGCGCTAAATGCTTACTTCGACACCCCGTTCGATGAAGATACTCTGCTTATAATGATGGGCGAATTAGAAGGCCAAATAAGCGGTAGTATTCACTATGATAATGTTGCTCCCTGTTACTTAGGTGGTATGACGTTAATGACAGGTAGCGATGCGCCTGTCACGCTGTCGTTGCCGTTAAACGACGAATGGTACTATGCCGTTTGTTATTCAGGCATTAGCGTATCAACGGCGGCTGCTCGCGATATCTTGCCTAAACAGGTGGAAATGGCGACGGCACTAACCTTTGGTCGACAGCTAGGTGTGTTTGTACACGCCTTACATGTAGGTAACTTTGATTTGGCAGCATCGGTAATGAACGATGTCATAGCCGAACCTTACAGAAAATCGCTACTGCCTGGCTTTGATGACGCTCGTGCGTTTAGTGAGCAAGCGGGTGCGCTCGCTTTTGGTATTTCTGGCTCGGGACCTACGGTTTTTGCCGTGTGTCCAAGTAAAGCGCAGGCGGAAAAAGTCGCCGCCTATTTAACAGAGAACTACATTCAAAATGAAGATGGCTTTAGCCATGTGTGCCAAATACCAAGCCAAGGCACCATTGTTTCTTAAGGTACATAGCTTTTTAAGGTACATGGTTTCTTAAAGGCAAATGATTTCCTAAAAGCACAATAATTTTTTAAAAGATTAAAAGGGCAGAGTACTTGCCCACATAAAAAGGTAACAGCAAGTGGAATTGGTAAATTTAAAAGATTCATCGGACACAGCAAATTTTGCTGAAGCCGTTAAGCGGGGCTTAGGTAAAAACCAAGGGCTTTATTTTCCAGAGCATATTCCTACCCTAGACAATATTGACGAATTGTTGGAAAAGCCATTTGTAGAGCGCAGTATTGAAGTACTTCGCGCCCTTATCGGCGATGAGCTGAATAATGGCGAGCTAGAAGAAATTGTTCAGACCGCATTTGCTTTTGGTGCACCAGTTGAGCAGGTCAACGATAACGTATACTGCTTAGAGCTTTTCCATGGCCCAACGCTGGCGTTTAAAGATTTTGGCGGCCGCTTTATGGCGCAAACCCTGTCGCGTATTAGCGAAGGGAAGCCAGTTACCATTCTAACAGCGACTTCAGGTGATACCGGCGCAGCGGTTGCACATGCATTTCACGGCATCGACAATATCAACGTGGTTATTTTGTTTCCAAAGGGCAAGATTAGCTCGCTGCAGGAAAAGCTATTCACTACGCTAGGCGGTAATATTCATACCGTTGCTGTTGAGTCAGACTTTGACGCATGCCAATCACTCGTAAAAACCGCGTTTGACGACCCTGACGTACGTGAAGGCCTTCACCTGAACTCAGCAAACTCAATCAACATCAGCCGTTTACTAGCGCAGGTTTGCTATTACTTTGAAGCAGTAAGTCAGTTGCCAAAAGAGAAACGAGACCAACTCGTTATTTCAGTACCTAGTGGTAACTTTGGTAACCTTACGGCTGGCATGATTGCTAAATCGTTAGGTTTACCTATAAAGCGTTTTATCGCAGCAACTAACTTAAACGACACGGTACCTCGATACCTTAAAACCGGCGAGTGGGAACCTAAGGCGACGGTTGCGACCATGTCTAACGCAATGGATGTGAGTCAGCCTAATAACTGGCCGCGAATAGAGGCGCTTATTGAGCGTGGCTATATCGACAAAGCGTGTCTTAAAGGTGAGATGGTTGACGAAGAATATACGCAGCTTGCTATGCGTCAATTAGCGCAACAAGGCTATACCAGCGAGCCACATGCCGCGATTGCCTATCGCGCAGTAAGTCATGACTTAGAAGACGGCGAAATTGGTTTGTTCTTAGGAACAGCGCACCCGGCTAAGTTCAGAGAAACCGTTGAAAACGTGCTAGGTAATCCAATCAGCTTACCGAAAGCGTTGGCCGATGTAGCAGGCGAAGACAGCTTAGCGGTAGACTTGCCAGCGTCTTACGATGCACTTAAGCAGCATATGATAGATTTGCTTAAGTAATGACACCCTCGGCTACAACATGGCAAAGCGCGCTTGGTGATGAAAAGCAAAAAGACTATTTTGTTACGTTGCTTGAGCGCGTGAAGCACGCTCGTGAAGCGGGAAGCGTTATCTACCCGCCTCAGTCTGACGTATTCAATGCGCTTAAATACACGCCGCTAGACGAAGTAAAAGTCGTGATCTTAGGTCAAGATCCGTACCACGGTCCTAATCAAGCCCATGGACTTTGTTTTTCAGTAAAAGCTGGCGTTAAAACACCGCCATCGCTTAAAAATATGTACAAAGAGCTGTTGTCTGACATTGATGGTTTCACCGAGCCTAATCACGGCACGCTGACGTCGTGGGCGGAGCAGGGCGTATTGCTACTTAATACTGTATTGACCGTTGAGCAGGGCAAAGCACATAGCCACGCGAAATGGGGATGGGAAACCTTCACCGATAAGGTTATCGATGTAGTCAATGAGCACTGCCAAAACGTTGTGTTTCTTCTGTGGGGAAGCCATGCGCAAAAGAAAGGTAAGCACATTAACCGTGAAAAACACCACGTTTTACATGCGCCTCATCCGTCGCCACTCTCAGCACACAGAGGCTTTTTAGGTTGCAAACACTTCAGCCAAACAAACGAATACCTTATTGCTAAGGGCAAAGAACCCATTAATTGGCAGGTATAGTACTGGCAGGAATAGCAGCTAGCCACTCAGCAAGTGTGATTGCCCCATTCAGCGCCCTATCAATAGCTAGCTCACTAGATAAATGCCTAAATAGCTATGAGACCATGTTATGCGGTCTGGCCGCAATTAGGCACAGAGCATATTCCTTAGCTAATACGCTAATACATAGAGCCAGCGAAGAGACACCATGCTTGCAAGTGAAGCATTTACAGCACGCTAGAAAGTAAAAAGGCCGCCTGTGTAACAGGCGGCCTTCGTTTTATCTTTCCAGTGTCTCTAGCTCGTACTCGAAACCACAGTCGAGTTCGGCCAGTTCTTTTTCTAATTTGTAGCGATCTTGTAGCGCCTCGATTTCTCTCCACTTACGTTTTTTGCTTTTGGTTTTTGCTGGGCTTGCTTCGATGTCTAACATGGCAAATAGATCTGATTTATCCACTGGGATCTCCTTTTTATACCACTACAACTAATACAGAGTTTTTGTTTTTAATTCCCTCTGTACAATTTTGTATCACAGCCGCCACTAAAATAAAATAGTTTAATTTACCTTTTATTAACAAATTGTGACGATATGATGACAACGGTAAGGAAATGTCCAGTGTGTTTAAAGCGTGAACAATAACTGTATGTAATTGATCCTATTTGTTTTGTTAGTAATCAATTGTACAGTGTTACGGATATCAAAAATGTCTGTCGTATTGTTGATGAAAACCGCAACAAAAAACGGCTAGCTTCCGAAAAAGCTAGCCGTTCAGTTTGTTATTTGCACCAATTGGGTGATTTTAAATCACCTCGCATTCCTTATTTTGGTGCATTCGCTGCTCTGAATTTGGCAATCAATTGTTGTGTTGAAGCGTCGAAATTATCTTTGTCTGCCTCGCCTTGAATGCCTGCAAGTACTTGGTTTCCTAGTACTTTACCTAACTCAACGCCCCATTGGTCGAATGAGTTAAGGTTCCAGATAACACCCTGAACGAATACCTTATGTTCATACATTGCAACCAGCGCGCCAAGTGTTTTAGGCGTAAGGCTATCAAACAAGAAAGTATTGCTAGGCTTGTTGCCAGGCATGGTTTTATGAGCGGCCAAGCGTTTGCGTTCAGCGTCGTCTAGGCCTTTACCGTCAAGGTCTGCATAACACTCTTCAAAGGTTTTACCCTGCATTAGTGCCTGGGTTTGACCAAAACAGTTAGACGCAAGCATAGCGTGATGCGTGTCGTCCTGGTTAGGAACGTTAAGTGGCAACATGAAGTCTGCTGGGATAACGCCAGAACCTTGGTGAATAAGCTGATGGAAGCTATGCTGGCCGTTTGTACCTTCACTGCCCCAAATAATTGGGCCAGTAGGGTAATCTACGTGCTCACCTTCTTGCGTCACTTCTTTACCATTACTTTCCATATCTAACTGCTGTACGTAAGCTGGTAAGCCGCGAAGATAGTGATAGTAAGGTAATAAAACGTGTGATTGCGCGTCGAAGAAGTTTCTGTACCACACACCTAACAGTGCAAGTAGAACAGGCATGTTTTCTTCTAGCGGTGCGGTTGTGAAATGGGTGTCCATGTCAAACGCACCTTCAAGTAAGCCTTTGAAGTTTTCAAACCCAAGGGCTAGCGAGATGGGCAGGCCAATGGCAGACCACAGTGAGTAACGACCGCCAACCCAATCCCACATAGGGAAAATATTGTCGGCGCTAATACCAAACTCGGTGGCTGCTTTAACGTTTGAAGACACGGCTACAAAGTGTTTAGCAATATCTTCTTGTGTACCGCCAGACTTTAAGAACCAGTCTTTAGCCGTAAGTGTATTTTGAAGCGTCTCTTGGGTAGAGAAAGACTTTGACGACATGACCACCAAAGTTTCTTCAAAATCTACGCTAGATAGCACATCGTGAATGTGGCAACCATCAACGTTGGCAACAAAGTGAACTTTCACGGCATCAACGGTATGCGGCTTAAGTGCCTCGGTCATAATCTTAGGACCAAGGAACGAACCACCAATACCAATTGCCACAATGTGCTTGATAGGCTTGCCGGTATAACCTTTGTGTTCACCGCTATGAACCGACGCGGTAAACGCTTCAATTTTTGCAAGCGTAGCATGCACTTCAGGCATTACGTCTTCGCCATCTACCAGTACTTTACGGTCTGAGAAATTACGAAGTGCGGTGTGAAGCACAGCGCGACCTTCTGTTGAGTTAATCTGCTCACCAGAAAACATCGCGTCGCGAAGGGTTTCTAGTTTGCACGCTCGGGCAAGGTCGAATAGTCCTTTAAGCGCTTCATCATTTACACGGTTTTTTGAGTAATCAAGAAAAATACCGCAGGCTTCAAGTTGCATCTTGTCCGCTCGATTTGCATCTTGTGCAAACCAGTCGCGCATGTGCGCATCTTTTACCGTTGCAGCATGTTCAGACAGCTTTTTCCATTCAGGAAGAGAAGTTAAAACACTCATTGTTTCAATAGCCCTTACGCGCTTAGTTTTTCGCGAAGCATGGTTTCAAGTTTTTCCTGATCTGCGGCGAAGTTGCGGATGCCTTCAGATAGCTTTTCGGTTGCCATTGCATCTTCGTTCATTGCCCAGCGGAATTCGCTTTCTGTTAAGCGGTCACCTGGTGTTTTTGTAGCGCCATTGTCTTTAAGTTTAACCTCTAGATCGCCAGGCTCGTTTGCCAGTTCTTCTAGCAGTGCTGGGCTAATGGTTAGACGATCACAACCTGCTAACGCTTGAATTTCACCAATGTTACGGAAGCTTGCACCCATTACTACGGTATTGTAGCCGTGCTCTTTGTAGTAGTTGTAAATTTTAGTTACAGATACTACGCCTGGATCTTCATCTGGTGCGTAAGACTCAGTACCGGTCGCTTTTTTGTACCAGTCTAAAATGCGCCCTACAAATGGAGAGATAAGATAAACACCGGCCTCTGCACAAGCTTGTGCTTGGGCGAAGCTGAATAGAAGCGTTAAGTTACACTGAATGCCTTTCTTCTCTAGCTCTTCTGCTGCCTGAATACCTTCCCAAGTAGAGGCAATTTTAATAAGAATGCGTGACTTATCGATACCCGCGTCTTCATATAGCTGAACCAAACGTTCCGCTTTTTCGATAGTGGCGGCAGTGTCGAACGATAGGCGTGCGTCTACTTCAGTTGAGATTCGGCCTGGAATCGTTGCAGAGATTTCTTTACCAATGGCTACCGCTAGTTTGTCTGCTGCATCGGTAAGCTGCTGGTCAGCGTCGTTTGACTGAAGTTTTGCCCATGCTACAGCATCATCAATTAGGCTTGCATATTGAGGAAGACCAGCCGCTTTTAAAAGTAGCGACGGGTTAGTTGTGGCATCGACTGGTTGATACTTTTTAATGGCATCGATGTCGCCCGTGTCGGCAACAACGGTAGTGATATCACGTAATGAAGCTAACTGATTGCTCATAATTCTCTCTGTTCTTTATCAAAATAAATTTGGACAACTCGCTGGAAAAGCCAGTTGAATAAAACGGTTCGCTTGCGCGTGTGTAGGGCTTCGCGCTTACGTTCATTTTTACCAGTTCTTAGTTCTTTAATAAGTACTGGTACATGCAGCGCTTTGGTAATTGAGGTACGTTCACGGAGGGTGTATCTCAATTATTGTTTGAATAATTATTTGTAACGCTATTTATATCAAACCCGTGTGACAATTCATACATTGAATAGCGACAAAATGGCTAATCGGATTTCTCTGTTAAGCCAATTTACGTCTTTCTTATGCCATTTTGCTTTTTGGAGCGTATCAGGTGGTACAATACCAGCGTAAAAATTAAGGAGTCGAAATGTTAGTTGTAGTATCCCCAGCAAAAAATTTAGATTTTGAAAGCGAAATTCCTGTGAGCCAGTTCACTCAGCCTGCCATGCTTGAAGACACTGAACGTTTGATGGAAGTTTGCCGCACCTTATCGCCTGCTGACTTATCATCGCTGATGAAGATAAGCGACAAGTTAGCAACGTTGAACGCCAACCGTTTTGCTGAGTTTTCTACGCCGTTTTCGCCCGATAATGCACGCCAAGCAATGTATGCGTTTAATGGTGATGTGTACACTGGGTTAGATGCTTACTCGCTTGATAGCGAAACGGTCGAATATGCGCAAAAACATCTTCGAATTCTGTCTGGCCTATACGGATTGCTTCGTCCTCTAGACTTAATGCAGGCCTATCGTTTAGAAATGGGTACTAAATTAGCAAACCCTGAAGGTAAAGACCTGTATGCGTTTTGGGATGATCGCATTACTTATGTGCTAAATAAGGCATTAGAAGCACAGGGTGACAATGTGTTGATCAACCTTGCTTCAAATGAGTACTTTAAAGCAGTGAAGAAAAAGTCTTTAGATGGCATGATCATTACGCCAACGTTTAAAGACTGCAAGAATGGTCAGTATAAAATTATCAGTTTCTTTGCGAAGAAAGCCCGTGGTTTAATGGCGCGTTATATTCTTGAAAACCGTGTAGAAGACGTAGAAGGTCTGAAAAACTTCGACGTAGATGGCTATGTGTTTAGCGAAGAACAAAGTTCATCAACGGAACTTGTGTTTCTGCGTAACCAGGAAAGTTAATAACACCCGTTCATCCATAATCACCTTAAAAGTAGGACATAAATTTGAGCATATTAGTTCGCAATTTACCTAAAACATTTACTCAGGAGAATCTTGAAGACTTGTTTTTCGAGTTTGGCACCATAGCGTCGTGCGACTTGGTGATGGATGAGGCTACTGGCTTATCGAAAGGCTTTGGTTTCGTAGAAATGAGCACGCAAGAAGAAACCGATAAAGCCATTGAAAAACTTAACGCCAAAGTTATCGACGGTAAGAAAATTCGTGTTAAGTGGTCAAATCAAGAGAAGAAGCAGGCTGAAGCGATAGCTAGTGCGCCAGCGCCCAAAAGAGACATTCCCGAAGATGTATGGGGAAGTGCTTCTTGCAATAACTCTGATCGTGAAAACGACGCCGAGTAATACCGAGGGAATACAACTAACAAGCGCTGACAACAAAGGTTGTCAGCGCTAAACCTTCATTTAACCAGATACGGTTGCTGTTTGTACTTGAGTATTGCGAGCAGTCATAACAATGGCCAGCCACACCAGTACACCACCACCGGCAAGCGCTAGGCCTACCCAACCCGTTGATGTATAGCCATAACCTGCTGACAGTGTCATTCCTGCCAACCAAGGGCCAAGCGCATTAGCGGTGTTAAAAGCCGCATGGTTCATGGCGCCGGCTAAAGTCTGAGCCTCGCCAGCGACGTCCATAAGCCTTGTTTGCAGCGGCACCACCATGCCACCACCGATACCAATGAAAAACAGTGATGCTGCCATTAAGTATGGATTCCCCATCGACGCAGCGTAAGCTGCAGCTGATAGGCCTAGTAAAACCTGAAACGTAATCGCTGACGTCAGTAGCCTGCCTTCAGAATAGCGGCCTGCAATAATATTGCCCAAGGTTACGCCTATGCCATAGATAAGCAATGTGGCCGAGATTCCCCACTCAGGTGATGAGGTTGTATTGAGGTAAGAGGCGCTGAAATAAGAATAAACTGAGAACATACCACCAAAGCCAATCGCGCCCATAAGTAGTACCAGCAGCACATCTTTGTTTTTCAGAGCTTTAAGCTCGGTTAGTGGTTTGGCATCTGGATTAGGGCCGCGGTACGGTGCGGTTTTCCAAACCATTAATGCAGTAACTAGCGCAAAGGCTGAAATAATAAAGAAGCCAGTGCGCCATCCGAACATTTGCCCAATACCGCTAATTGACGGCACACCAATAATATTGGCAATAGCCAAGCCTAAAATGACGTTACTGACTGCTTGCGCCCGTTTATTCTTACCGGCAATGTCTGCAGCAAAGAGCATGGCAATGCCGAAGTAAGCGCCATGAGGTAGGCCAGCAATAAAGCGCGCTATGTTCATTGTCCATTCTGACCACGCTAGCGCTGTTAGTAAGTTTCCGCCAGCATAAAATACCATCATGGAAATAAGCATGGTGCGTCTTGCAAGCCTGGAAAAAAAGATAGTGATAAGCGGCGCGCCCACTACAACACCAATGGCATAAGCACTAATTGCGTGACCGGCGACATTTTCAGTAATGCCAAAATCTTCTGCAAAGTAAGGTAATAAACCCATTGCCGCAAATTCACTGCAACCAATCACAAAGGTTCCGAAAGCCAGCCAAAAGGTTATAGTGGCCAGTGAGTATTCACCCAACGCTGAGTGCTGCTCTGAATAGGCCTGCTTTGAAGAGGCTTGGTCAGAAAGAATCTTGTCAGTTTGATTCGTCATAAACGTCCTTTTGTTCATTGAGTTCAATCACGTACTTAGTGGCTGTTTTAGCGAGGGTCTGTTGAGCTTTGCTGTGCATTTTTACAATGTCTGTGTTTCATCAAAGATAAAAGACGCTCAGCAGACTAGCGCTTTGATGAAACGCAAAAACCGGCTCAACGGAATGTTTGCCGGTTCTCTTCGAATAGTCGCCCTTATCATCGATAATATTTAGCAACCGTCGGTAATATTTAGCAATGATCAATAGCCCACAGGTTCGTGCTTTTCGTATTCGTTTAATGCAAGAGATCGTAGCATCGCTCAGATAGCAAGTAACGGTAACTGATAAGGTTTCTTAATCAATTCAGCGATTTAAATGTAGTGCTTTTGTTAATAAATTACGTCGGACCTTTTGCGTTAGAAAGTCGAATGGGCGTTTATAAAAAGCGAAGGTGACTGTTTTCTGTGCACAAATATTGGTTACCTTTTAGTTCATCCCTTTGTCATCTTTTAACATTTGTCACGTTTTCCAATCGTGGCGTGAGCACAACGCCGTATCTATGCCTCCATTGAAAACAAACTTCTTGACTTTGAGGTGTTCTATATATAGAACGTTCTTTAAATGGAACAACATTAAATTGGTAAGGTGTGAATCAATCAACGCTCAACATCCTCGGAAGGCATTTGCAGAAACTCAGGCAAGACAAAGGTGTCTCGCTGTCGCAATTGGCAGCAGGGGCAGGTATCGCTAAATCTAACCTTTCAAGATTGGAGCAGGGCAACGGCAACCCGACGCTAGACACCATTTGGCGGTTGGCTAAACAACTGGACGTTCCGTTCGGTCAGCTAGTTCAGCCTCTTAGCGCAAGCGTTGGAGAAAAGGGCGTAGAAGTTCGTTTAATTGAGCAAGGACAAGGTATCCCGAACGTTGATGCTTATTGGATGTCGGTTGCACCCAATACTTTTCGAGAGGCAGAAGCTCACGCCAAAGGAACAGAAGAAACGATTACCGTTGTTAGCGGCTCTCTAGAAGCTGGGAATAGTGGAAATACTCAATGGCTGCATCCGGGTCAAAGTTTAGCATTTAACGCTGATTTGCCCCACGTATACAAAACGGGAGACGAGTGGGCGACATGTCTTATCACAATCGTTTATCACAAAGAGGCAAAGGAATGAGCCAACTTTCATCAAAAAGTGGACTTAAGCAAGGGGTTATTGACGGGTTACCTTTGTTAGGTGGCTATATTCCGGTAGCCATTTCATTTGGCGTGATCGCAGTTCAAGCCGGTTTTTCTACGCTGGAAGCCACGCTAATTTCCATATTCATTTACGCAGGCGCGTCGCAGTTTCTTTTGGTAGCCATGGTGGCATCAGGTGCGCCACTTTGGCTAGCGGTTTGTATGACGTTATTAGTTAATGTACGTCATGTGGTTTATGCGCCCAACTTGGTGCCTTATTTACCGCAAAGTAAAGCTTGGCCCTATTTAATGCACGGCCTTACTGACCAGATTTTTGCGCTAGCCCATACTCGCTTGCCGCTAATGGACGATGCTAAAAAGGTAGATTGGTTTAAAGGTGTATCGATGGTGGCGTGGCTTAGTTGGATCGTAGGGACAGCGCTTGGCGGTATCGCAGGGGACTCCCTTACCCAACAATGGCCAATATTAGACAGCGTGATGCCCTTTGCTTTACCTGCACTTTTCCTTGTGCTACTCGCGCCTAAATTCTCAAGTAAACTGTGGAGCGCTACCTTGCTCGTTACAATGACGGCGGCTCTCTTTTTGGCTCTCAGCGCCTTTAAAAACGCTGCAATTCCACTGGCAGCACTATGCGGTGCGATAACCTTTTATCTTCTCACCTCGCACGTTGAAAGGAAGCAATCTCATGCACGTTGATATCTGGATAGCTATTGTTGTTGCGGCCATCGGAACATATGCATTGCGCGTAGTCCCGTTGCTGTGGACTCAGCGTCACTTTAATAAACACAAGGCCAATAACACTGAGGCGCGTTTACCTACGTGGCTAAGCGTGTTAGGGCCGTTGATGATTGCCGCTATGCTAGGAGCGTCACTTATTCCAAAAGCACCGTCAGCGGCGAGTTGGATTGCAACCGCAATAGGAACTGTTGTTACTGTGCTTGTTTGGCGCAAATTCAAAAGTTTAGGGCTGCCAGTGTTTTGCGGCGTGCTTTCTTTTGGTGTGGCTTTTGGTATCGCTTTGGTTTAGCGTTGGGCGTAGATGTTAAGTTGCTGGGCTAAGACTTATTCTTACCCAAGGCTTTCTCGCCCCAAATTTCTTCCAAGCGCTGGTCACGCCCACAGTTCCATCGGTAGAACTTATAGCGAACGGGACTTTTTTTATAAAAATCTTGATGGCCAATTTCGTCGCCTTTTATCGGATAAAAGGTAGAAGCATCGAGTATGGGCGTTACCACCTTTTTATTGGGAAATTGGGCTACCACGTCAGCTTTTGTTTTTTCTGCTATAGCACGTTCTTTATCGTTTGCTACAAAGATGGCGCTTAAGTAACTGGGTCCCTTATCACAAAACTGACCTCGGTCATCGAAAGGGTCAATGTTCACCCAAAAATGATCGAGAATATCATTATAAGAAAGCATTTCGCCGTCGTAGGTGATCTTTACCGCCTCAAAGTGTCCCTTGTGATTGCCATTATAAGTCGGATTTGGCGCGCTTCCGCCAGTGAACCCCGACACCACATCAGTAACCCCGTCTAGCTTTTCAAAATCAGACTCCATGCACCAAAAGCAGCCCCCAGCTAGAATGGCCTCGTCGGCACTTGTTGATGGCGTAAAAGCCGAAGCGCTCAACGCTGTGCTAATAAAAACTGCAGAAAGTGTTAATTTCATCATTCACCTTTTATGTGTTGGTTTAACGTTGTAGCGACCTTCGCGTTTAATTCGTCAGCCCCCAGCTTGCGAAGATATACGGTTAACAAATAAAGAACGGTTTAAGCTGAAATTAATTTCATCGCGGTGCAGCGAGTTAATTCCATTTTTGTTTTACAAGCGTACATTTTTTCTAAGCGCACATTGCGAAGCTTGAGGCTTTGCGCGAAAGCATAGGTACTGAAAAAGACTAAAAGGATGTAAGTAAAATTTTCATCTCACTCTGTAGTCTTCTTTCAAAAAGGGAACTGTCTCTGATTCCACCATTTACAAGATGAGGCTGTAAAGCCGCTATGACAAGGGATAGAGCGATTTCTTATGATCGGCAGAGCACTTGCATCTTATCCAACTACATGAAAATCAGTTTAGTTAAAATGAAAGGAAAGATGATATGTCTATAGTCAAATCAGGTAGTGCAGATTACAAACCGCTAGGTAAAAAGGGAAAGGGGAGCATTTCTACACAAACCGGTGCTTTATCGAACCAGCCTTATGGTTTTAACACGCGGTTTGAAGATGGAAAGGGAACCAACCCCGAGGAATTAATTGGTGCGGCGCATGCGAGTTGCTTCACCATGGCACTCTCTTTTGCGCTTTCAGACGCGGGATACAATGACGGCGAGTTAAATACCACTGCAAAAATCAGTTTAGAGAAAAACGATGACGGCTTTGAAATAACTCAATCGGCACTAAGCTTAGATGCTGAGGTTGAAGGGATTACCGAAGATGAGTTTGAGAAAATTGTACAGGAAGCAAAAGAAAATTGCCCAGTATCTCAACTTCTTAATGCCAACATCACATTGGAATACCGATTGAATATTGAATAAGAGATAAAGGCTATTACTACCCTTATCGAAAGATAGGACTCGCTTTGTTAGACACTCGCTTTGTTAGACAAGACCAGGCAAGTTGTTTTTATCAAGTGTGTGTCGTCCTAATATAGGTTGACAGTTATTAGGCCAGCTCTCGAAGCTGGCCTTTTCTATTATGCACTGCGTTAGGCGTTTCCATATCTAATGCTAAG
>Ga0208704_100182_pt1 | contig 15025 bp, 10 predicted proteins | sample DeeseametaMP0144_FD_184221 | JGI IMG/M metagenome (GOLD analysis project Ga0208704, IMG submission 184221) | Marine microbial communities from the Deep Atlantic Ocean - MP0144 (SPAdes) | ecosystem: Environmental > Aquatic > Marine > Oceanic | place: West of Cape Verde, Atlantic Ocean | collected...
GTATTTCATCCGCAGATTATGCACGAATGCCAAGAAATCCGGAGTGCAAATATTAACCAAAAAGAAGGTCGTTTTTTGATTTATGAAAGAGATCTAATGAACATTTTATATATAAATAAAAAAATGATTAAAATAAAGCAGTGAAATTAGCCAGTTTTTAAAACAAGACTTTTTTGTGCATCATTAGTCTAAAGTCGAATTTTCCCGTTTTTGTATAAATTTTAGCGCTTGAATTTGGTGTTTATTTTATAAAAACCAACCATATAGCTGAGATTTGAAGCTAAAGTATTGTAGCGCAAGGTATTTATCTATGTGTTAATGATTCTTATTTAAAGAATTTTTATGCAAAAAGGCCAAGGGCATTGTTTGTATTTTGATAGTTCACGTCTTATAATTCAGTGTCGTTTTAAGTTCAAACGCTATTTAATTTAGAGTTTTAAAGTAGCTGCTGAACAATGCCAGCTTTCCTTCGAATTAATTCCAACAAACTCCGGATGGAGTTTTTACTTACAGGATGCCCGCTGTGAAAAGCAACAGACCTGTCAATTTGTCCATGGGTCAAGTTTTAGAAGTAAACTTAAAATCCCCTGTGGCTATTGCATCAATCTTACACCGTCTATCAGGTGTCATCGTATTTTTACTCGTACCGGTACTTCTATGGATCTTAGACAAGTCATTGTCTTCGCCTGAAGGATTTGCTCAAGTTCAGGCTATTTTTAATAGCTTCATTGTGCGTTTTGTCGTATGGGTATTTGTAGCCGGCTTAATTTTCCACTTTATTGCGGGCGTTAAGCACTTACTTGCAGATATCGGTATTGCTGAAGAACTGCAAAGTGGTCGTATCGCAGCTACTATTTCATTGATTTTGTCTGCAATCGGTATCGTTGCGGCATTTGTATGGATTGTTATCTAATGAAAAGTGCTACTGGTTTAACGGGTTCAGGTTCTCGCGATTGGTTTATCCAACGTGTAAGTGCTGTCGTATTAGCGGTTTATACAGTTGTTGTTTTAGGTTGGATCCTATGCAATGGCGGTTTTAGCTATGAACAGTGGTACGGCTTTATGATGACAGCTCCAATGAAGATTTTATCTTTATTGGCCGTCTTATCTCTTGTTGCACATGCTTGGATTGGTATGTGGCAGGTATTCACTGACTATGTGACTACTCGTCAAATGGGTCCTTCAGCTTCAGGTTTACGCCTTGTACTGACTTCAGCAGTAATTATTGCTGTATTTGCATATGCGATCTGGGCAATCCAGATTTTTTGGGCGAATTGATAGGAATAGATCATGGGCGCTATAACCCCTAAAGAAGATTACACAAATATTCCACACGAAACTTTCGATGCTGTCATCGTTGGTGGTGGTGGTTCAGGTATGCGCGCGTCTTACCAACTTGCTCAAGCTGGTTTGAAAGTTGCTGTTTTAACTAAAGTATTCCCAACTCGTTCGCACACAGTTGCAGCGCAGGGTGGTATTGGTGCATCTCTTGGTAACATGCAAGAAGATAACTGGCACTACCACTTCTACGACACTGTTAAAGGTTCTGACTGGTTAGGCGACCAAGACGCAATCGAATATATGACGCGTGAAGCGCCTCAAGTTGTTTATGAACTTGAACATATGGGTATGCCTTTTGACCGTAACGCAGACGGTACGATTTACCAACGTCCATTCGGTGGTCACTCTGCAAACTACGGTGAAAAAGCGGTTCCACGTGCATGTGCTGCTGCTGACCGTACAGGTCACGCACTTCTTCACACGCTTTATCAAAGCAACGTGAAAATGGGTACGCAATTCTTTGTTGAGTGGATTGCGCTTGACCTAATTCGTAATGAAGCAGGTGATGTTCTTGGTGTAACAGCAATTGACCAAGAAACGGGTAAAATTGCAGTATTCCAAGCCAAAGCGACATTGTTTGCTACAGGTGGTGCGGGTCGTGTTTACCGTGCATCGACCAATGCTTATATCAATACTGGTGACGGTCTTGGTATGGCTGCGCGTGCAGGTATTCCATTGCAAGATATGGAATTCTGGCAGTTCCACCCAACGGGTGTTGCTGGCGCAGGTGTATTGTTAACTGAAGGTTGTCGTGGTGAAGGTGCAATCCTTCGTAACGATGCAGGTGAGCCGTTCATGGAACGCTATGCACCAACTTTAAAAGACTTGGCGCCACGTGACTTCGTATCACGTTCTATGGATCAAGAAATTAAAGAAGGTCGTGGTTGTGGTCCGAAGAAAGATTACATCTTGCTTGATATGACGCACTTAGGTGCTGAAACGATCATGAAGCGTCTTCCATCTGTATTTGAGATTGGTAAGAAATTCGCGAACGTTGACATCACCAAAGAGCCAATTCCAGTTGTACCAACAATTCACTACCAAATGGGTGGTATTCCAACGAATATCCACGGTCAAGTGGTTGTGCCTGAAGGTTCTGAAACTGAAGCATTTGCAGCACATTATGACAAAGATAGCGATATCTATTCGACTAATGCGGGCGATCGTAACTTTACGAAACCTGTTAAAGGCTTCTATGCAATTGGTGAATGTTCTTGTGTGTCTGTACATGGTGCAAACCGTTTAGGTACGAACTCGCTACTAGACTTGGTTGTATTTGGTAAAGCTGCGGGTGAGCACATCATCGACTACGTGACTAAACATCACGGTGATGAATACCAACCACTTCCTACGACTGTACTTGAGCAAACTGTTGCACGTATCCGTAAGTTAGATGACTCATCTACAGGTGAAAATGCGCAAGAAGTTGCAGATGCAATCCGTGACATCGTTCAAGACCATGCTGGTGTATTCCGTACAACTGCACTTCTTGAAGAAGGTGTGAAGCAGATTCTTGCCATTGAACCGCGTGTACGCAATATTCACTTGAAAGACAAATCTAAAGTATTTAACACCGCGCGTGTAGAAGCTTTAGAAGTTGAAAACTTGTATGAAGTGGCTAAAGCGACATTGATTTCAGCAGCAGCTCGTAAAGAGTGCCGTGGTGCGCATACGGTTGTAGACTTTGAAGAGTCGCCAGATCACCCAGCTTACCCATATGGTCGTCGTGATGATGAGTGGATGAAGCACACATTATGGTTCTCTAGCGATAACCGTCTTGAGTACAAGCCAGTGCGTTACAAGCCATTGTCAGTTGCTGCAATTCCACCTAAACCACGTACATTCTAATTGGGAGAAGTAAGATGAGTAGAGGTACTCGTACATTTAATATCTACCGCTACGATCCTGATAAGGATGCAGCGCCGTATATGCAAACTTTCAAGTTAGAATTGACTGATAAGCACCGTATGTTGCTTGATGCGCTTCTTGCATTGAAAGTACAGGATGAATCATTAACATTCCGCCGTTCATGCCGTGAAGGTATTTGTGGTTCGGATGGTGTGAACATCAATGGTAAAAATGGTTTAGCGTGTCTTTGGAACCTAAACGACTTACCAGAAGTGATTACAGTTCGTCCTTTACCTGGTTTGCCAGTGGTTAAAGATTTAGTTGTGGATATGAACCAGTTCTACGATCAGTACAACAAAATTCATCCATTCTTGATCAACAACCAACCTGCGCCACCAAAAGAGCGTTTACAGTCTCCTGAAGAGCGTGAACACTTAGATGGTTTATATGAATGTATTCTTTGTGCATGTTGTTCAACTTCATGCCCATCATTCTGGTGGAACCCAGACAAGTTCTTGGGTCCTTCAGCATTGTTGAATGCATACCGTTTTATCATTGACTCTCGTGATACAGCAACTCAAGAGCGTTTGGCTCGTCTAGACGACCCATTCTCGCTATTCCGTTGTAAAGGCATCATGAACTGTGTATCAGTGTGTCCTAAAGGTTTGAACCCAACTAAAGCAATCGGTCACATCCGTAATATGCTTTTAGATGTAGCGGGTTAATCTCTAGGCTGATTTATCAGTTAGAAAAAGCACACCTTGGGGGTGTGCTTTTTTATTTTATAGCTAGATTTTTGCTGTAAAAAATAAAGTTGAGTGAAAGCGTGAGGTTGGCACTATTTTTGTTTGTGATAGGTGGTTTTTGTGGAAATTGCACCAGATTGGTGAAAAGCGCGGCGATTTAAAACAAATGTCATAAATAAGTGCAAGTATGAGTCTGCAAAAAAAGTTATGAAGATGTTAATATGGATGTTGTTGATGGGGAGGGCATATTGAAAGATGATGCTCTCTTTTCGTATGTGTTTTTTGGAGTAGACTTTGGTCTACGTTGAAACTCGGTTTTATTTAAAGCACCATATATTAGATGAAATTTTGATATGTGTATTTCGCCAATTTATGAAAGGTATGTGTCAAAAAAATCAATTGAAATATGGGGAGTATGTTAAAATTTTTGCACGTTTATATTTAAAAAATGCGCGCTAAATATGTACATTAATTCAACATTTAAGCCGCATTAGAGCGAGTATAAATGAAGGGTTAGTCGCTTTAGAAAAAATAATGCAATGCCTTATTTTTTCTAAGTCGATTTGCAAAAAATTGCTCGGTTTTGGCCGGGTATGAATGAGTGATGATGCCGCTGAGGGCGTTATGATTCATTGTCACATTGGGTAATTCTAATGTAGTGATAACGCCTCATGGCATCCGCCTTATGGGGACTAATGTCATGTTACCAATTTGACATTACTAATCATGGGTTCGCTTAAAAAGCATCCTGAAATGTTTTTGCAATAGGAAATGGGTCCACAAATGCAAGAAGTTGCTGACGCATTGCGTCTTGACACTGAACTTTCCGCTGATAGTGCAGCGTATATTGAAGAACTTTATGAGCAGTACTTGGCTGCACCAGACTCAGTAGAAGCTGACTGGCGTGCATACTTCGATAAATACCCGAAAGGTGATCAACCACACAGCAATGTACGTGAGCAATTCTTATTACTAGGTCGTAATTCAAGTCGTGTTCAAGCAGTGGTACAAAGTTCTGTTAGTACAGAACATGAACGTCGTCAAATTGGCGTACTACAACTGATTGCAGCGTACCGTAACCGCGGTCACCAAAAAGCGAAGCTTGATCCTTTAGGTTTGGCAAAACGTGAAATCGTGCCAGATCTTGACCTTGCTGCACATGGCTTAACCCAATCTGATTTTGATACTGTATTCAATACAGGTAATCTTTTGATTGGTAAAGACGAAGCAACTTTAGGTGAAATGGTTCAAGCCATGGAAGCAACGTACTGTGCTTCAATTGGTGCAGAATACATGCACATTGTTGATACCAAAGAAAAACGTTGGATTCAACAACGCCTTGAAGGTGCACGTGGTCAATTCAACTTCACTGCAGAACAGAAAAAACACGTATTAGAGCGTTTAACTGCGGCTGAAGGCCTGGAAAAATTCCTAGGTAATAAATACGTTGGTGCAAAACGTTTCGGTGTGGAAGGTGGTGAATCTTTCATTCCAATGGTTGATGCTTTAATTCAGCGTGCAGGTTCTGTAGGTTGTAAAGAAGTGGTCATTGGTATGCCACACCGTGGTCGTTTGAACCTTCTTGTAAACATCATGGGTAAAAACCCAGCAGACCTATTTGGTGAGTTCGAAGGTAAGAGCTTACATAAAAAAGGTTCTGGTGACGTTAAGTACCACCAAGGTTTCTCTTCAAACGTAATGACTCAAGGTGGCGAAGTTCACTTGGCATTGGCGTTTAACCCATCACACTTAGAAATCGTCGGCCCTGTGGTTGAAGGTTCAGTGCGTGCACGTCAAGTGCGTCGTAAAGACATTGGTGGTGATGACGTATTGCCAGTCATTGTTCACGGTGATGCTGCATTTGCAGGTCAAGGTGTTAACCAAGAAACCTTCCAAATGTCACAAACACGTGGCTATACAGTGGGTGGTACGGTTCACATTGTGGTGAATAACCAAGTTGGTTTCACAACATCTGATCCACGTGATGCGCGTTCTACAGAATACTGTACGGACATCGCGAAAATGATCCAAGCGCCGATTTTCCATGTGAACGGTGATGATCCTGAATCAGTATTGTTTGTTGCGCAATTGGCACATGACTTCCGTCATACTTTCCGTAAAGATGTTGTCATTGACATGTTCTGTTACCGTCGTCGTGGTCACAACGAAGCGGACGAGCCAGCTGCAACTCAGCCAATGATGTATCAAGTCATCAATAAGAAAACGACAACACGTGCGCTGTATGCAGACCAATTGGTTCAAGAAAGTGTATTAGACCGTGCTAAAGCAGATCAAATGGTTGAAGACTACCGTGCTGATTTAGAAGCTGGTAAGCACGTTGCAAATGCATTGGTACTTGAACCAAATACAAAAATGTTTGTAGATTGGGCACCGTACTTAGGACATGACTATACAGACGTATGGGATACAACATGTTCTGAAGATCGCCTAAAAGAACTAGGTCGCAAAATGCGCGAGCTTCCTGAAGGCTTCGTGATGCAGCGTCAAGTTGCAAAAGTGATTGATGATCGCTTAAAAATGCAAACTGGCGAAATGCCATTGAACTGGGGTGCTGCGGAAACTTTGGCTTATGCATCTATTTTAGATGATGGCTATTTGGTTCGTTTGACTGGTGAAGATGTAGGTCGTGGTACCTTCTCACACCGTCATGCAAAACTGCATAACCAAGTGGACGGTTCAACCTATATTCCACTTTGTCACATTAAAGAAAACCAACCACGTACAGCTATTTATGACTCATTGTTGTCTGAAATGGCGGTGTTAGGTTTTGAGTATGGATATGCAACGACTCTGCCTAAGAGTTTGATCATTTGGGAAGCACAATTTGGTGACTTCGCAAACTGTGCACAGGTGGTGATCGATCAGTTCATCGCATCAGGTGAAACCAAGTGGGAGCGTGTGTGTGGTTTAACCTTACTTCTTCCTCACGGTTTTGAAGGTCAAGGTCCAGAGCACTCATCTGCACGTTTAGAACGTTTCTTACAGCTATGTGCTGAAGACAACATGCAAGTGATGACACCGACTACGCCTGCACAGATTTTCCATGCTTTACGTCGTCAAGCGATTCGCCCAATTCGTAAGCCAATGATCATCATGTCGCCGAAGTCTTTACTTCGTCACAAACTTGCAACATCTACTTTAAGTGAACTTGCAAACGGTACATTCCAAACTGTGATTGATGAAATCGACAACATCAACAAAGCAGACGTAACACGTTTAGTGCTTTGTGGTGGTAAGGTTTACTACGACTTGCTTGAGAAACGTCGTGAGCAAGAGTTGAATAACACTGCAATCGTTCGTATTGAACAATTGTATCCATACCCTGAACAACGTATTGCTGAAGTTCTTGCTCAATATCCAAATGTGAAAGACATTGTTTGGACGCAAGAAGAGCCGAAGAACCAAGGTGCTTGGTTATTTATTGCTCCTCGTCTATATGATGATGTAATGAAGTCGGCTAAACCAGTACGTATCAGTTATGCAGGTCGTGAAGCTTCTGCTGCACCGGCTTGTGGTTCACCATATTTGCATGCAAAACAACAAGCTCAGCTCGTAAATGACGCTTTAGCGATCGTAGCTGAATAACAGGAGATTCTTAGTAATGGCAACCGAAATTAAAGCACCGGTATTCCCTGAGTCAGTTGCGGATGGAACAATCGCAACTTGGCACAAACAACCAGGTGAAGCAGTATCACGTGATGAAGTGATCTGTGATATTGAAACAGATAAAGTTGTTTTAGAAGTTGTTGCTCCTGCTGACGGTACAATTGCATCGATCATTAAAGGTGAAGGTGACACTGTTCTTTCAAATGAAGTGATTGCACAGTTTGAAGAAGGTGCTGTATCTGGCGCTGCGCAAACTGAAGCAGTTCAGTCTGAAGCGAAAGTAGAACAAGCAGTTACTCAAACTGAAGCGGGTGCTGCACCAGTCGTTGAGCGTGCTCAAGTTGCTGATCAAGCGCCTGCTGTGCGTAAGGCATTGACTGAGTCTGGCATTCCAGCTGCTGATGTTGCGGGTACAGGTCGTGGTGGTCGCATCACAAAAGAAGATGTAGCAAATCACCAAACTAAACCAGCAGCTCCAGCTGCAGCACCATTAAGTGTTGCTGTGGGTGAGCGTGTTGAAAAGCGTGTTCCTATGACACGTCTTCGTAAGCGTGTTGCTGAGCGTCTACTTGCTGCAACGCAAGAAACTGCAATGTTGACAACGTTTAACGAAGTGAACATGAAGCCAATCATGGAAATGCGTGCTCAATACAAAGACGCATTTGAGAAGCGTCACGGTGCGCGTCTTGGCTTTATGTCTTTCTTTGTTAAAGCGGCAACTGAAGCGCTTAAACGCTACCCAGCAGTTAATGCTTCAATTGACGGTGATGACATTGTTTACCACGGTTACTATGACATCGGTGTAGCAGTATCTTCTGAGCGTGGTCTAGTTGTACCTGTACTTCGTGATACAGATCGCATGAACTATGCCGAAGTTGAAAATGGTATCCGTGACTTTGCTTACAAAGCACGTGATGGCAAATTGGGCATCGAAGACATGACTGGCGGTACGTTCACAATCACCAACGGTGGTACGTTCGGTTCATTGTTATCGACTCCGATTTTGAATACACCACAAACTGCGATTTTGGGTATGCATAAAATCCAAGAGCGTCCAATGGCTGTAAACGGTCAAGTAGAAATCTTACCGATGATGTATTTAGCGCTTTCTTATGACCACCGTTTAATTGATGGTAAAGAAGCAGTTGGTTTCTTGGTAACAATTAAAGAATTGTTAGAAGAACCAGCTAAATTGATCCTTGACCTTTAATTCTAAAGAATAAAACATGGGCTTAGAGCGATCCTCTAAGCCCATTTTTGGAGATAAAAATGTCTCAACAATTTGATCTTGTTGTAATTGGCGGTGGCCCAGGTGGTTACGAAGCAGCAATTCGTGCAGCGCAGCTTGGTTTTAAAGTTGCTTGTATTGAAAAACGTATTCACAAAGGCAAACCATCTTTAGGTGGGACGTGCTTAAACGTGGGTTGTATTCCGTCTAAAGCATTGCTTGATTCTTCTCACCGCTATGAAGATACAGTGCATCACTTAGCTGATCACGGTATTACAACAGGTGAGGTGAACTTTGATTTGCCTAAACTCCTTGCGCGTAAAGACAAAATCGTTGACCAATTAACTGGCGGTATTGACCAATTACTTAAAGGTAATGGTATTGAGTGGTTAAAGGGTACAGGTAAATTACTTGCAGGCAAAAAAGTTGAGTTTGTATCTCACGAAGGTGAAACTCAAATTTTAGAACCTAAATATGTGATTCTTGCAACGGGTTCTGTTCCTGTAAATATTCCTGTAGCTCCAGTAGATCAAGACATTATTGTTGACTCTACAGGCGCACTTGAGTTTCAAGAAGTACCTAAGCGTTTAGGTGTCATTGGTGCGGGTGTAATTGGTCTTGAGCTTGGTTCAGTATGGCGTCGTCTAGGTGCGGAAGTTGTTGTATTTGAAGCAATGGATGCATTCTTACCAATGGCTGATAAAGCATTGGCGAAAGACTACCAAAAACTTTTGACTAAGCAAGGTCTTGATATCCGTGTTGGCGCTAAAGTTGCAGGCACAGAAGTTAATGGTTGTGAAGTCACTGTTAAATATACTCAAGGCGGCGAAGAAAAAACTCAAGCATTTGATAAGTTGATTGTTTGTGTAGGCCGTCGTGCGTATGCTGAAGGCTTGTTGGCAGATGATTGTGGTATCAAACTCACTGAACGCGGTTTAGTTGAAGTGAATGATTGGTGTGCGACGTCTGTTGACGGCGTATATGCAATTGGTGACTTGGTTCGTGGTCCAATGCTTGCGCATAAAGCGATGGAAGAAGGTGTAATGGCTGTTGAACGTATTCACGGTCATGCAGCTCAAGTGAACTATGACACAATCATTTCTGTGATCTACACACATCCAGAAGCAGCGTGGGTTGGTTTAACTGAAGAGCAAGCAAAAGAAAAAGGCCATGAAGTTAAAACAGGTCAATTCGGTTTTGCTGTCAATGGTCGTGCTTTAGCTGCGGGTGAAGGTGCAGGTTTCGTGAAGTTTGTTGCTGATGCAAAAACTGACCGTTTACTGGGTATGCACGTGATTGGACCTGCTGCATCTGACATCGTACACCAAGGTATGATTGCACTTGAGTTTGTATCTTCGGTTGAAGATCTACAGTTGATGACTTTCGGTCACCCAACATTCTCAGAAGTGGTTCATGAAGCTGCACTTGCAGTGGATGGTCGAGCGATTCACGCAATTCAGCGTAAACGCAAATAAGACAACGAAAAGAGCGACTACGGTCGCTCTTTTTTGTTTCAGGTGTTGTCTTCTCATGAAGAATCATCTAAAAATAAAGACAAGAAGTTTTAAAAATCCAGAATGGTTACTGTGATAGTAAACAGTTTCGGTGCAACAAAAAGTAAATAAGCAGTAATAAAAAGGTTAGTCGATGAATTTACATGAATATCAAGCTAAAGCGCTATTAAAAAAATATGGTATGCCTGTCCAAGAGGGTGTACTTGCCACCACTCCAGAAGAAGCAGTAAAAGCCTTTGAACAAATAGGAGGGAAATTTGCTGTCATGAAAGCCCAAGTGCATGCGGGTGGTCGTGGTAAGGCGGGTGGCGTAAAAGTTGTAAAGTCAGCAACGGAAGCTGCTGAATATGCAAAAAGCATCATCGGGACCAACCTTGTTACCTATCAAACCGATAGCCATGGCCAACCTGTCAACAGCGTACTTGTCGCGGAAGATGTGTATCCTGTAGAGCGTGAGCTGTATTTAGGTGCAGTGGTTGACCGCTCAAGCCGTCGTGTGACCTTTATGGCTTCAACCGAAGGTGGAGTCGAGATTGAAAAGGTTGCCGAAGAAACCCCTGAAAAAATTATCAAAGTTGAAGTCGATCCTTTGGTTGGCTTATTGCCATTCCAAGCACGTGAAGTTGCATTTAAGTTGAACCTTAAAGATGGTCAAGTGAATCAATTTGTGAAAGTGATGTCTGCTGCGTATCAGGCGTTCATTGAAAATGACTTTGCTTTATTTGAAATTAACCCGCTATCTGTGCGTGAAAATGGTGACATCCTATGTGTCGATGCCAAAGTGGGGATTGACTCAAACGCGCTGTACCGTTTACCAGAAATTGCTGCGCTACGTGATAAGTCACAGGAAAATGAACGGGAGTTGAAAGCGTCTGAATTTGACCTCAACTACGTCGCGCTTGAAGGCAACATTGGCTGTATGGTCAATGGTGCGGGCCTTGCGATGGCAACCATGGATATTATTAAACTCTATGGCGGCCAACCTGCGAACTTCCTTGATGTCGGCGGTGGTGCAACCAAAGACCGTGTGATTGAAGCGTTTAAAATTATTCTGGCAGATACCTCTGTACAAGGGGTATTGATTAATATCTTCGGTGGAATTGTACGTTGTGACATGATTGCTGAAGCAATTATTGCAGCGGTTCAAGAAGTAAATGTGACCGTACCTGTGGTTGTTCGTTTAGAAGGGAACAATGCTGAATTAGGTGCCAAATTACTTGATGAATCAGGTTTAAAACTTATTTCTGCAAATGGCTTGTCGGATGCCGCAGAAAAAATTGTTGCTGCAGTAAAAGCGTAAGGAGTATCAATATGAGCGTATTAATTAATAAAGACACCAAAGTATTGGTACAAGGTTTCACAGGCAAAAACGGTACATTCCACTCAGCACAAGCGCTAGATTATGGAACCAAAGTCGTTGGCGGGGTAACTCCTGGTAAAGGCGGCACAACTCATCTAGATTTACCTGTATTTAACACCATGAAAGATGCAGTTGCAGGTACAGGTGCAGATGCAACTGTGATTTATGTCCCAGCTCCTTTTGTCTTGGATTCAATTATTGAAGCAGTGGATTCAGGTGTTGGACTGATTGTGGTCATCACAGAAGGCGTGCCAACTTTAGACATGCTCAAAGCTAAGCGTTATCTTGAAACAAATGGCAATGGTACGCGTCTGATTGGTCCAAACTGTCCGGGTATTATTACCCCAGGTGAATGTAAGATCGGGATTATGCCGGGTCATATTCATCAACCAGGTAAAATTGGCATTATTTCACGCTCAGGTACGTTGACTTATGAAGCGGTTGCTCAAACGACGAAATTAGGCTTAGGACAATCAACCTGTATTGGTATTGGTGGCGATCCAATTCCGGGCATGAACCAAATTGATTGTTTGAAACTGTTCCAAGAAGATCCGCAAACTGAAGCGATTATCATGATTGGTGAGATTGGTGGTACAGCTGAAGAAGAAGCAGCTGAATATATTCAATCGTATGTGACTAAACCTGTGGTGGGTTATATTGCAGGTGTAACAGCACCGAAAGGCAAGCGTATGGGACATGCGGGAGCAATTATTTCTGGTGGTAAAGGTACTGCTGAAGAAAAGTTTGCAGCATTTGAAAAGGCGGGGATGGCGTACACGCGTAGCCCAGCAGAACTCGGTTCAACGATGTTCCAACTTTTAAAGGACAAAGGTTTAGTTTAAGCCTTTTATATTTTAAAGGAAAAAGCCGTATGTCTTAATTGCACATACGGCTTTTTTGTGGAGAGCATATTGGTTTGCCCTAATACATTTCTCTGTATAAAAATAATATGGGTATTAGAGTGTTTAATCTCAGCTGAAAACTATATTTAGCCACATTGAAAAATCCATATTGGACAAAAGACAAAATGGTTAAATTAGAGCAAGATTTACTATGTACTTAACAATCTGAGAATTGATAAATATTTGGTGTTCACTGTTTCTATAGGTGACTATGCTATATTCATAATTAAAATAATTCTTTTGAAGACATAGTATTACAGATGTTGAAGCCGATTCATTTATTGTTTTGTCGCTGCTTATTCTTGTTCGGACTAGCGATGAGTAGTGCTTATGCTGAAAATGAAGATGTCTACTTGGCTGAGTCTTTGAGTGATGATATTTTCCACTATTATCAGCAGTTAGCTACACAACATGATGAAGAGGAAAATGATTATACATTGATCAATAATGATTTTTATGAGAATGAATATATTCGCGTATTTAACTACTCGGCCTACAACTCGGATAATTTGAGCCATAAATTGGGGACAGGGGAGTTTCATAGTTCAGACTTGGATGTACTCAGTATTTCATTCGGGTATGGTATTGAAATTAAAGTCAACAAACGAAATAAAGTTGGATATGAGTACCTTTCAAATTTTCCTTATGATCGTGGGCAATTGATCCGTTTCTTTTGGGTGCGTTTGCACTAAATAGCTTAATTCTATTTATTCATAAAAAGTTTTTTCCGTTACTGTTTAGAATGTTTTCACTCAATTGTAAGGTCTAGGATGTTTACATTACTTCTTTGAATTCTCTGATGGCGAGTGAATCGAGTAAAAACGAAGATAACTTAAATTTTTATAATAGATGATAGGCTTACTGTGCTGAGTGAATTCTTAGGTTTATCGTTTAAAAAGCTTAAATGTGTATTTTGTAGAAAGTTGAATATTACAGCAGATGATAAAAACGCGACAGATCGTCGCGTTTTTTGCTTGTAAGTCTAACGACTATTGAGCTTTGCTTTGCTGTTTTAAGCTTTGGGTTAAACCATTGATGTCGCCGCCTTGAATTCCCAGTTCATTCATCAAGCTATCAATTAATGGCGCTTGGGTACGATAGCGTAGCGCACTATTCACCACTTGATCAGACAAAGCAACTTGAGAAGACTCCGCACCATCAACTCCTGATACTACTGAACCGACATTGCCTAAACCATTGACCTGTAGAATTTTGATGTCATCAATGTTTTCCATCGGTTTAACACTTTCACGAATGATTTCAGGTAAGTATTTTAACAATGCTAGGCGAATTTGCATTTCGACTTGCTCTGGAGATAAGACGTTGTTGGCTTCATTCACAGCACGTGTACCATCTGCGTCGACTTGGTATTGTTTTTCCATCGCTTGAGCCAACAGTATTTTGGCATCTGCTTCACCTTTGGCTTTTAAGCGAGCTTGTTCGGCTTGAGCTTCCGCAGCAATACGAACGGCTTCGGCATCATCGGCAGCAGCTTGTTTGCCTGCTTCAGCTGCAACCGTAATCGCAATAGCATCTTTTTCTGCAGCTTGTTTCGCCGCAACCAACTCAACTGCTTTTTGACGCTCAGCACGCTGGGTTTCACGTACGGTAATCACTTCTTCTTCAGCTTTAACGGCTTCAGCACGGGCACGGTCTGCAGAAGCTTTGGCTTCAGACTCTTCACGCGACTTTTCAGCAATCGCAATGGCACGTGATTGTTCTGCCAGTTCGATGGTTTTCTTTTGCTCAACCTGCGCTTGTTCAATAATTTGTGATTTTTGAATATTTTGGCTTTCTACATCACGTGCTGCACCAATACGCTTTAACTCGACTTCACGCTCAGCTGCAATACGTGCTTCTTCTGCTTCACGTTTTTTCTCAGCTTCTTGTGAGGCAATTTCAGCCAATTGTTCTGCACGGCGAATTGCAATTTCACGCTCTTGCTGTAGTTTGGCGTATTCTTCTTCGCGGATGATTTGTAGACGTGCTTGTTCTGCTTCTAAGTTTTTGGTCTTAATGGCAAGGTCAGCATCTTGTTCAATGTGATTACGTTTACGACGGCGGTCTTCAATTGTTTCAGTCAGCTTAGTTAAACCTTCGGCATCGAATGCATTTTGAGGGTTAAAGTATTTGAAACCTGTTTGGTCTAAACCTGTTAAAGACACAGTTTCAAGCTCTAGACCATTTTTATGTAAGTCTTCGGACACCACTTGTTGTACTTTTTGTACGAAGTCCACGCGTTTTTCATGCAACTCTTCCATCGCCATTTCAGCTGCTACTGCACGCAAGGAATCGACAAATTTACCTTCCACAAGGTTCTTCAACTCATTTGGAGACATGGTTTTTTGTCCCAAAGTCTGCGCGGCCACTGCAATTGATTCTGCTAGTGGCTTCACACGGACATAGAACTCTGCCATGACATCGACGCGCATACGGTCACGGGTAATGAGCGCTTGATC
>Ga0208704_100186_pt1 | contig 14799 bp, 11 predicted proteins | sample DeeseametaMP0144_FD_184221 | JGI IMG/M metagenome (GOLD analysis project Ga0208704, IMG submission 184221) | Marine microbial communities from the Deep Atlantic Ocean - MP0144 (SPAdes) | ecosystem: Environmental > Aquatic > Marine > Oceanic | place: West of Cape Verde, Atlantic Ocean | collected...
AAAAGTATGAACCTGTAGATTCAGAACAATTAAGCTTTTATAGGGAAGATAAAAAAGGGCAAGTATTAGAAGAGGGAATTACTGAGGCAGGAGCAATGTCTTCCTGGATCGCGGCAGGAACCGCTTATACCAATCACGATTTAGAAATGATACCAATTTACCTTTTTTACTCCATGTTTGGTTTTCAAAGAATAATGGATTTTGCTTGGTCTGCTGGAGATGCTCAAACCAGAGGGTTTCTTATAGGAGCGACAGCAGGCAGAACCACTCTAGCTGGAGAAGGACTGCAGCACCAAGATGGACATAGTCATTTATTGGCTTCAGCGATTCCGAATTGCATAAGTTATGATCCTACGTTTTCATATGAATTAGCAATTATTTTACAAGAAGGATTAAGAAGAATGCACGATAAACAAGAAAATATTTTCTATTACCTAACAGTGATGAATGAAAACTATCAACACCCTCAAATGCCTAAAGATTGTGAAAAAGGCATTCTTAAAGGCATGTATTTATTTAAAGAATTTAACAAGAAGGGAAAGACTAAAATTCAATTATTGGGATGTGGTACAATTTTAAGAGAAATTATAGCTGCAGCAGAAATTTTGAGTGAGGAATATAATATCGATAGCGATGTTTGGAGTGTAACGAGTTTTAACGAATTAAGAAAAGATGGTATGAATATTGAAAGAAAAAATCTTCTTAATCCAAGTGAAAAACCAGAAAAATCTTACATTGAAAAATGTTTAGGAAAAAGAGAAGGAATGATCATTGCTGCTTCTGACTACATTAGAACGTATGTTGATCAAATCAGGCCTTATATTTCCAAGTCATTTTATTCTTTTGGAACCGACGGATATGGAAGAAGCGATGGTAGAAAAAAATTAAGAAGATTTTTTGAAGTTGATAAGGAACATATCGTAACTTATGCATTAAGTGCGTTAGCAAAAGAGCAACTTATTCCTTCAAAACATGCTGAGAAAGCAATGAAAAAATATAATATTGATAAAGATAAACCTATTCCTACAGAATTATAAATATGTCAGATAAAAAAGAGATTGTCAGCGCGAGTCCAAAAGTAAGAAAATTAGCAAGAGAGTTTGGGGCTGATATATATCAGATCGAAGGCTCACAGAGAGAAGGAAGAGTATCAGAGGATGATGTTAAATCTTATATTAAAGACTCCATTTCTGGAAAATCTGTAAAAAAGCAAACTGTAGTATCAGAAGAATATGATCATTCAGAATTTGGTGAAGTTGATATTCAACAAATACCTAGAATTAAAAAAATTGCTGGTCCACATTTAGAAAAATCCTGGAGTGAAATTCCGCATGTTACACAGCATGATGAAGCTGATATTACTGAAATGGAAAAATTTAGAAAAACTTTGAGAGACCTGTATACTGGTGAAAAAATTTCAATTACTCCATTAACGTTTATTATTAGGGCTGTAGTTAAGGCATTGAAGGATTATCCAAATTTTAACGCCTCTCTAGATCCGAAAAAAGAGAAAATTATTTACAAGAAATATTTTCATATAGGGATAGCAGTCGACACTCCTCATGGTTTAATGGTTCCCAAAATTAGAGATGCAGATAAAAAAGATATAACTGAACTAGGAAGGGAATTGAAGAAAGTTACTAAGCTTTGTAAGGAGCTTAAGATTGATAAAAAGGAATTTTTTGGTGGCTCAATAACAATTTCAAGTTTGGGAAGCATCGGGGGAAGTTTCTTTACCCCAATTATAAATCAACCTGAAGTTGCTATTCTTGGCATTGGCAGAGCTGAGACTAAACAGGTATTTATGGGAGATAAGTACGAAAATAGGATTATGCTTCCGTTATCGCTCTCTTACGATCATAGAGTTATTGATGGTGTAGAAGGCGCTAGATTTTGTGTACATCTAAAAGAAAGTCTTGGAAAAGATTTTGCCTATAAATTAGCGGTATAAATTTCAGCTAATGAAAAAAACAATATCGTTTGCTTGTTTGATTGCTTGCACCTTTATTTGGGGAACAACATTCATTGCTCAAGATACAGGTATGGACAATATAGGTCCATTCACTTTTAATTCTGTTCGATTTTTTGTAGGTTTTTTGACTGTTGCCCCATTTGTTTTATTATTTGAAAAAAAAAAAGTATATGAGCAAATAAAAGTTAAAAGAAATCAATTTTATAAACTTATAATACCTGTCGGTATTTTTTTATTTTTAGCTACTGCACTTCAACAAGCATCATTGCTTTATACAGATGTAGCTAATTCTGCTTTTTTTACAATATTCTATGTACCAATGGTACCTATCATTGTTTATTTTTTATTTTCTGAGAAATTACATTGGTCCATATGGCCATCAGTATTGGCATGTGTGATTGGAGGCTACCTTTTAAGTGATGTTGGTGATGCTAACATGCGATTTGGAGATAGCCTTGTATTAGTTGGCGCTTTATTTTGGGCTTTACATATAATTTATATAGGTAAAATAATAAATCAGTTTGATTTACCTTTTTTTATTGCTTTACTACAAAATTTAGTAGTAGCAGCTTTATCTTTTTTATTAGCAGTTATATTTGAAGAAATCGATTTTTCAAAAATTAAATTAGAAACATTTGAAATTTTGTATGCGGGAATTTTATCGGGAGGAGCTGCATTTGCTTTACAACTTTTTGGTCAGCGAAATATTTCGGTAGCACCTGCCGCAATTGTTATGTCACTTGAAGGTGTTTTTGCAGCAATCGCCGCATGGATAATTTTAAATCAAATTTTAGGATTAAATAATATTATTGGTTGTATGCTTATAGTTGGAGGTATTTTATTATCTCAGCTAGCACCAATTTATGAAAAAAATTATAAATAAACTATTGCTAATATAAATAAAGAAAGAATTATTCTATAAATTATAAATATATTTAGGCTAAATTTTTGAATGAATTTTAGAAAAAGTGCAATTGTAATATAAGAAAAAATGAAAGAAAATATCACCGCGACAATAGCCAAAAAATTTAATTCAGCACTTCCCTCTTTATAAATATTATAAATTCCCAAAAGACTAGCAGCAGCCAAAGTTGGAATTGATAAAAAAAATGAAATTTTAGCCGAGTCAAATCTGTTAAACCCCAACAATCTCCCTGAAGTAATAGTAATACCAGACCTACTAACCCCAGGTATTAAGGCAAGTATTTGAAACAACCCAATAAAGATTGCAGATTTATTAGTAAATGCTGTATCAATTTTTTTTGTGATTTTTGATCTATCACTTACATATAAAAGAATTCCAAATATTAAACTCATCCACCCAATAACTTCCAAGCTCCTTAATTGGTCAATCAACCCTGTTTGATACAGTATGTAACCCACAGGAATTATTGGAATCGTTCCTATAAGAATTTTGATTAAAAAACTTTTATTTTTAATAAAATTAAATAAATCGTTTCTAAAATAAAATATAATTGCTATTAGAGATCCTAAGTGTAAACATATATCAATTAATAAGCTTTGATTAGTGAAGGCATAGTATTTTGAAACTAAAATGAAATGAGCAGCTGAACTAACAGGTAAAAATTCGGAAATACCCTGAATTATAGAGAGGATTAAAATTTCAACGGAAGAAAGCATCAGTTATCAGTATCACATAGCTGATATGCAATATAAATTACAAATTTAGTGGACTTTTTAAAATATAGGTCAGCTTTTATGTCCTAAAAATGCTTTTAGGCACATATATATTAGTATAAAAACTAACAACATAGAGGCAAATTATGTCTGAAAAAATGCTTAAATTTGTAAACGTTGGAATGCAAATGCCAACTAAAAGAGATCATGGTGTAAGAACCAAAGATTTTAAAGCAATCTATGATCAATTCATTCATGCAAAAGCCAAAGAACAATCTAGCAGATGTTCACAATGCGGGGTCCCTTTTTGTCAGGTTCACTGCCCTTTACATAATAATATTCCTGATTGGTTAAAGCTAACAGCCGAAGGTAGACTTCAAGAAGCTCATGAATTAGTTCACAGCACAAATAATATGCCTGAGATTTGTGGAAGCATTTGTCCACAGGACCGTCTATGTGAAGGTAATTGTGTAATTGAAAGAGCAGGACATGGAACCGTTACAATCGGATCTGTTGAAAAATACATAACAGATACTGCGTGGGAAAAGGGATGGATTAAACCAATTAAAGTTTTGAAAGAAATAAATCAGTCCGTTGGTATCATCGGCGCGGGACCAGCAGGATTAGCTTGCGCGGAAGAGCTAAGAAAATCAGGATATAAAATAACTATATATGATCGATACGATCGACCAGGTGGACTTTTAATTTACGGAATACCAAACTTTAAATTAGAAAAATTTACCGTTGAAAGGAGAACCAATCTTTTAAATGAGAGTGGAATAAAATTTAAACAAGATTTTGAGGTTGGAAAGGATATATCTCTTGATGAATTAAGAAAAAAACATGATGCAATACTTATTGCAACTGGTGTTTATATACCTCGAGAAATAGATTTACCAGGTTCTGATTTAAAAAATATTTTTCCAGCTATGGAATTTTTAACGGCATCCAATCGGAAAGGTTTGGGAGATAGAGTAAAAAATTTTGATAATGGTATACTCAATGCTGAAAACAAGGACACCATTGTCATTGGCGGAGGTGATACCGGAATGGATTGCGTGAGGACTGCAGTAAGGCAAAATGCAAAATCAGTAAAATGCTTGTATAGGAGAGATAGAGAAAATATGCCTGGTTCTGCACGAGAAGTGCATAATGCAGAAGAAGAGGGAGTTGAGTTTATATGGTTATCCAATCCTAAAAAATTTATTGGCACGTCGCAAATTTCTTCAGTGTTAGTTGAGAGAATAAAACTTGGTGAGGCGGATTCGTCTGGAAGAAAAAAACCTGAACCTGTTCCAAATTCTGAATTTGAAATGAAAGCGGACTTGGTAATTAAAGCCTTAGGTTTTTATCCTGAAAATTTACCACAATTATTTAACTCACCAGATCTATCTATTTCTAAATTTGGAACCATAAAGATTAATTTAAAAACTATGGAAACAAATCTTTCCGGAGTTTTTGCTGCTGGAGATATAGTCAGAGGAGCGTCTTTGGTTGTTTGGGCAATTAGAGATGGTAGAGATGCAACTATGTCAATTCAAAAATATTTAGAACACAAGCAGAATAAAAGTGTGAAAGCAGCATAATTATGAATCTTTATAAAAAAAATTTAAAAAAACTAACTGAAGCAGGTGCATACTACCCAAGCCTTGAACATGATGCTTGTGGAGTTGGTCTTGTAGCTTCAACGGAGGGAAAAAAATCAAGAAAAATAGTTGAATTTGGAATTCAAGCTCTAAAGGCTCTTTGGCACCGTGGGGCAGTGGATGCTGACGGTAAAACCGGAGATGGAGCTGGAATTCATATTGAAATTCCAACAGATTTTTTTAAAGAAAGGATTGAGAACTCTGGCCGTCAACATGATGGTGGAACGATTTGTGTTGGAATGATTTTTTTGCCCCGCAATGATTATAGCACTCAAGAAAAATGCAAAACATTGATTGAATCAGAACTTTTGAGCAAAAATTATTATATTTATAGATGGAGGCAGGTTCCAATTAATACCAGTGTGCTTGGAGTTAAAGCTGAAAGTAATCGACCTGAGATTACACAAGTAATCTTTAAGTCAAACAATAAAAATTTAGCCGGAGATGATCTTGAAAGAGATTTATTTGTTGTTAGAAAAAAAATAGAAAAACAGGCCAATATATTACGACTCAAAGATTTTTATATTTGTTCTCTTAGTTCACGTTCGATTATTTACAAAGGAATGTTTTTAGCAGAGGCATTATCCGAGTTTTATCCCGACTTGATGGACAAACGATTTATTTCTAGATTTGCAATTTTTCATCAAAGGTATTCGACCAATACTTTTCCGAGCTGGGATTTGGCCCAACCTTTTAGAACATTGGCCCACAATGGTGAAATTAACACTCTAAAAGGAAATATTAATTGGATGAAAATTCACGAGCAAGATATAAACAGTGAATTTTTTGATGATATTGAATCATTGAAGCCGGTTATTACACCTGGCAATTCAGATTCGGCGGCTCTAGACAATGTATTTGAATTACTAGTGAGGTCGGGAAAGTCGATCCCATTAGTAAAACTTATGCTTATTCCAGATGCTTGGTCGAAAAGAAGAAAAACAGTTTCAAAAGCTCATCAACATCTATTTAATTTTTTAAATAGCATAATTGAGCCTTGGGATGGGCCTGCAGCTATTGCTGCAACGGATGGAAAATGGGTTATTGTGGCTACAGATCGAAATGGACTTCGTCCCTTACGTTATACGCTATCCACAGATAAACTTTTATTTGCAGGATCTGAAACCGGCATGGTACCAATCTCAAATGACAAAGTAGTTTCTAAAGGAAGACTTGGACCGGGACAAATTATTGCTGTTAATTTAGACCAAGGGAAAGTTTTTAATAGCAAAAGTATTAAAGATTATATCTCAAAAGATTATAAAAAATATAATAAACAAATCATTGACCTTGATAAAAAATTTAGTATTTCAAAAGAAAAATTTATTTATTCTGGTGATGAGTTAAGACGTAGACAATATTTAGCTGGGATGAATATTGAGGACTTAGAACTTATTTTACATCCAATGGTAGAAGAAGCAAAAGAGGCCGTGGGTTCCATGGGTGATGATACACCTGCTGCAGTGTTATCAGATAGGCACAGACCCCTATCGCACTTTTTTAGACAAAATTTTAGCCAAGTTACAAACCCACCGATTGATTCGCTCAGAGAAAATGAAGTGATGAGTTTGAAAACTCGTTTTGGAAATCTGGGAAATATTCTTGATTTTGAAAATTTAACTAAAGACAACATTCACGTGTTGGAAAGCCCAATTTTGTCCAACTCACAGTTTGAAAAATTTACAGTGTTTTTCAAAGAAAACCTTAAAGTTTTAGATTGTACATTTGACGTTCAAAATAATTTAAAAAAAAGATTAGACCAATTAAGTTCTGAGGCTGAGATTACGGTTAGGGAGGGGTGTAAACATTTAATTTTGAGTGATAAAAAAATTTCTGAAAAAAAGACAGCAATACCAATGATCCTTGCGCTTGGAGCAATAAATTCAAAGTTAGTTAATTTAGGCATAAGAGGTTTTGTTTCGATTAATGTTCAGACAGGCGAAGTTCTAGATACTCATTCTTTTGCAGTTTTATTGGGAATTGGAGCGACAATTATTAACCCTTATTTGGTCTTTGATTCAATCTATCAAAGATATGAAAAAAAACTATTTGGGAAGTTTGGTTATGAGGAATGTATTCAACGGTACATTAAATCCGTAGATAATGGCCTATTAAAAATTATGTCTAAAATGGGCATTTCAGTTTTAAGCGCCTATAGAGGTGGATGTAATTTTGAAACAGTGGGGTTAAGTAGAGCAATTGTAGCTGAATATTTTCCAGGAATGATATCTCGAATATCGGGCATCGGTATTTTTGGAATTGAAACAAAGATAAAAAAACTACACAAAAAAGCTTTTCAAAAAAACGTATCAATTCTTCCAATCGGTGGCATTTACAAATACAGAAAAAATGGCGAAAATCACCAATATCAAGGTCAGCTGATTCATATGCTACAACACGCAGTGACTACCAACTCATATGAGACTTATAAAAAATATGCTCAAGGCATTTATAATTTGCCTACAATTAATTTAAGAGATCTTTTAGCTTTTAAAAATTTAGGTAAACGAGCCAGCATTAATGAGGTTGAATCGGTAGACAGTTTAAGAAAAAGGTTTGGAAGTGGAAGTATGTCTCATGGGGCTTTGTCAACAGAAGCCCATGAAACTTTAGCAATTGCAATGAATAGAATTGGGGCTGCTTCCTGTAGCGGAGAAGGAGGAGAGGATCCAAAAAGATTTATTAAAATGAAAAATGGTGACAGCGCCAATTCAAGAGTTAAACAAATCGCTTCGGCAAGATTCGGAGTAACTATTGAGTATTTAAATAATTGTAACGAAATTGAGATAAAAATTGCTCAAGGCGCTAAACCTGGGGAGGGAGGCCAACTGCCTGGTTTTAAAGTATCAAGAGAAATTGCAAAGTTAAGACTTTCGACTCCAGGAGTTACCTTAATATCACCACCCCCTCACCATGATATTTATTCTATAGAGGATTTAGCTCAGCTTATTTACGATCTTAAACAAACTAATCCTAAGGCAAGAGTGGGTGTTAAGTTAGTGGCATCAACTGGTGTTGGGACAATTGCCGCTGGTGTTGCAAAAGCAAAAGCAGATGTAATTTTAATTTCGGGACATTCAGGTGGCACAGGTGCTAGTCCACAGACAAGTATAAAACACGTCGGAATTCCTTGGGAGATGGGGCTTACCGAAGCTAACCAAATTTTAACCTTAAATGGTCTTAGACATCAAGTAACATTGAGAACCGACGGAGGTATAAAAACTGGTAGAGATGTAGTGACAGCAGCTATGATGGGAGCAGAAGAGTTTGGAATTGGTACCACTTCTCTAGTGGCAATGGGATGTATTATGGTACGTCAATGTCATTCGAATACCTGTCCAGTAGGTGTTTGTACTCAAGACTTAAATTTAAGAAAGAAATTTACTGGAACACCTGAAAAAGTTGTCAATTTATTTACCTTTATAGCTCAGGAAGTTAGAGAAATTTTGGCGGAGTTGGGATTTAAAAATTTAAACGAAATTATTGGAAGAACTGACCTTTTAAGACAAGCAAGTATTGGTACATCCGATTTAGATGATTTGGATCTTAATCCACTGTTAGTTCAAGCTGATCCTGGAAAAAACAAAAGATATTGTGAATCCAATTTAATAAATAAAGTTCCTTCTACCCTAGATGAAAAAATTTATGAGGATATAAAGAATTCTATTACTCAAGAAAATAAAATTAAGTCAAGTTATAAAATTAAAAACACTCACAGAGCTGTGGGAACACGTTTATCACATTACATTTTTAAAAAATTCGGCAACAAGGGTATTAAAGAAGATATAGTTGAAATTAATTTATCAGGATCAGCTGGTCAATCACTTGGAGCTTTCGGAATAAAAGGCTTGAAGTTAAATGTTACTGGAGATGCAAACGATTATGTTGGAAAAGGGCTTTCAGGAGCAACAATCGTTGTTAAACCTCCTATAGAGAGCAATTTAGCTAGTAATGAAAATACCATTATTGGCAATACTGTACTTTATGGAGCAACTTCAGGTAAACTTTTTGCAGCAGGACAATCCGGAGAAAGATTTGCTGTTAGAAATTCTGGAGCAGAAGCGGTGGTCGAAGGATGTGACTCTAACGGATGTGAATATATGACAGGGGGAACAGTAATTATTTTGGGTAAAGTTGGCGATAATTTTGCAGCGGGAATGACCGGTGGAATGGCATTTATTTATGATCCAAATCAAGAATTTGAAAATTATGTAAATCCAAATTCTGTAATTTGGCAATTGCCTGAGACTGATTATTGGAAAAATTATTTACAAAAATTAATTAACGAACATTATGAAGCAACACAGTCCAAAATAGCTTACAAAATATTAGAAAATTATAACGATGAAGTAAAAAATTTTAAACAAGTTTGTCCAAAAGAGATGATAGATAGGTTATTAAATCGTTTATCATTAAAAACAAAGATTTCAAAAGCAGTTTAATCAAAATGAATGATCTTTGATTATTTGATTTAATTCATTACATATCTTTTTTAAATCACTTTTTCTAGACAAGCTGTGATCACCATTTTTTATTTTAACTAATTTTTTTTTAGATTTCTTAAAAATTTTGAAAATTTTTCTTGAAAAATTTACAGGTACCACTTCATCGTTTGTTCCATGAAATAAAACGATAGGTATTTTTAAATTAATTTTATTATTTAAAACTTTATTTTTTCTTCCATCTAAAATTAACTGTTTAGTTAGCGGATAAGTAAAACCACCATGTTCAAGATGATAAATTTTTTTATTCATTATTGTTTTTTTTATTTTTTTGCTGAATTTTTTCCACATAAGTTCTTCTAGAAATTCTGGGGCTGAAGATATACCAATAAAGCCTTTTATTTTTTTGTAAAAAAAAGGAAATAAATTTAATGCTATCCAACTTCCCATACTTGACCCTATAAAAATTAAATTTTTATCTTTTTTAGTTTTTGATTTGATTAATTGTTTCGCGTCATTTGTCCATTTAGATATATTTCCTTCAACAAATTTACCAGTAGATTTGCCGTGACCTGAGTATTCAAATTTTAAAAAGTTTAATTTCTGTTTTTTGCAAAATTTTTGAATAGCAGTAGGTTTTGCGCCAATCATGTCAGACATGAGGCCATGAAAAAAAACTATTGTAATTTGGCTCTTTTTTTTAATGAATAAATATTTAATTTTTCTTTTATTTGAAGTTGTAAAATATTTAGATCTTTTGTAGTTCATTTGACATATTATAGTATTTCAAAATAATGAAAAAAAAAATCAAAGTTTTACAGGTTATACCTAGATTAGGTTATGGAGGCGCAGAAACAGGCTGTTACAATTTGGCTCACTTTCTACCTGAGCAAGGTTACAAATCTTATATTGCTACGAGTGGAGGAGAATTACTTAAATTTATTAATAAAAAAAAAGTAAAAATATTTAAGCTACCAGTTCAATCAAAAAACCCTATTTTAATTTTATTTAATGCAGTTATAATTTCTTTTATAATACTTGTTTATAATATTAATATTGTTCATGCTAGAAGTCGTGCACCAGCGTATTCTTGCTTCCTAGCAACAAGATTTACATTTAGAAAGTTTGTAACTACATTTCACGGTACCTATAATTTTAACAATAAAATTAAAAAATTTTACAACTCAATTATGGTGAGATCAGATTTGGTTATAGCAAGTTCAAATTTTATTTTTTCTCACATTAATGAGCACTATGGAAATTTTTTTTTTAAAAAAGAAAAAAAACTTTTAGTAATTTTTAGAGGCATTAATACCAATTATTTTAATCCTCAGAAAATTTCACCAATAAAACTGGATAAATTTTCTGGACAATATAATATAGATAGAAATAAATTTATTATTTTATTACCAGGTAGATTAACATACTGGAAAGGTCAAAAAATATTTATCGATACAATTAATTTGCTTTATGAAAGAAAAGATATACCACCTTTCGAAGCAATTATTCTTGGAAGCGATCAGGGAAGAAATGTTTATAAAAAACGACTCCTTGACTTGGTGCAACAATACAGATTGAGTAGAATAATTAAATTTATTGATCGATGTGAAGAAATGCCAGTTGCTTATGGAATTGCAAACTTAGTTTGTTCTTGTTCTTCTGAACCAGAAGCTTTTGGACGTGTTGCTGTGGAGTCTCAATCAATGCAGATCCCAATAATTGCTAGTGACATAGGAGGTTCAAAAGAAACTATAATTAATGGTAAGACGGGCTATTTATTTAGAAACAAAGATTCAATCGACTTGGCCAATTTGATAGTTACGGTAATGCAAAAAGACTACAAATCAATAAAATCAATTGGTTTTGAGGGTAGAAAAAATGTGTTAAAAAAGTTTGATGTTGATAAAATGTGCCAGAGAACCTTTACTGAATATAAAAAATTGATAGAGTTATCCTAACAAATGCCAGCTATAAAATTGTCAGATAGTAAAAAGATTCCATTTTCAAAAAAAATTAATGGTTTTGAAATAACAAATAAAATTAGCAAGTCTTTAGCTAAAGAAGCTTGTATAATGAGCGTAGATGGAGAACTAAAAGATCTAAATTTTTCAATTAGTAGAGATGCTCAGGTTAAAATAATTACAGCAAAAGATAAAGAAGGTTTGGAGGTTATAAGACATGACGCGGCCCATGTATTAGCGATGGCGGTGCAAGAATTATTTCCCGGTACACAAGTAACTATCGGACCAGTCATTGAAGATGGTTTTTATTATGATTTTTCTAGAAAAGAGGCTTTTACAAGTGAAGATCTTAGAAAAATAGAAAACAAAATGAAGGAAATAATTGATCGTGATGAAATAACTAAAAGAGAAATTTGGAAAAGGAATGAAGCAATAAATCATTTTAAAAAAATAGGAGAACATTATAAGGCAGAAATAATAGAAGATATTTCCAAAAACGAAGAAATTTCTATTTATCATCATGGTAAATGGCATGATTTATGTAAAGGTCCACATCTTCCATCCACAGGAAGAATTGGCAAAGCCTTCAAACTTACGAAAGTTTCAGGAGCCTATTGGAGGGGCAATTCGAATAATGAAATGTTGCAAAGAATATATGGTACTTGTTGGCGTAATAAAAAAGAATTAGACGAGTATCTTTTAAGATTGGAAGAGGCGGAAAAAAGAGATCATAGAAAGCTAGGTAAAGAAATGGATTTATTTCATTTTCGAGAAGAAAGTCCAGGCGCAGTGTTTTGGCATCATAAGGGTTGGACTTTATTTCAAACTCTTGTTGGTTATATGAGACAAAAACAAAAACAAGCAGGTTATAAAGAGATTAATACTCCAGAAATATTAGACAAAACCTTATGGGAACAATCAGGTCACTGGGAAAAATTCGGAGAAAATATGTATACTTCCGAAACGCCTGATGAAAAAACTTTTGCGATTAAACCAATGAATTGTCCAGGATGTATACAAGTATTTAATCAGGGACTTAAAAGTTATAGAGATCTTCCTCTTAAGCTATCAGAGTTTGGTAAAGTTCATAGATATGAACCCTCAGGTGCTTTGCACGGTTTATTAAGAGTTAGAGCTTTTACCCAAGACGATGCCCATATTTTTTGTACCGAAGATCAAATTACTGACGAATGTTTGAGTGTAACAAATTTAATATTAGAAATTTATAAAGATCTTGGATTTGAAAATGTCTTACTACAATTTTCTGACAGGCCTAAAAAAAGAGTAGGAGATGATAAAATTTGGGACAAAGCAGAAACTGCATTACTAAAGGCAATAAAACAATCAAAGCTAAAGTGTGAAATTAATAAAGGTGAAGGAGCATTTTATGGACCCAAAATAGATTTTGTACTAAGAGATGCCATTGGACGAGATTGGCAGTGCGGAACTTTACAAGTAGACTTAAACCTTCCCTCAAGGTTAGGATCTTCCTATGTTGCGAGAGATGGATCAAAAAAAGTTCCTGTAATGCTGCATCGAGCTTTATTTGGTTCTTTAGAAAGATTTATTGGAATTTTGATAGAGCATTATGCTGGGAAACTACCATTATGGTTAGCTCCTTTGCAGGTTGTGGTTCTTCCAATTTCCTCAGAATTTGATAATTATGCAAAAAATATATTTGAACAATGCATTAAAGTGGGTATAAACACCGAGGTGGATTTAAAAAATCAAAAGATAAACTACAAAATTAGAGAACACTCATTATCTAAAGTGCCGCTATTATTAATTTGTGGTCAAAAAGAATTTAATGATAAAACTGTTACAATTAGAAGATTAGGATCAGAAAAACAAGAAACTCTTTTGCTTGATCAAGCGATTAAACAAATATCGCAAAAAAATAAATTTCCAATAAACTAAGTGGCATTTCAGAAACAAAATTATTTTCAAAGAAGAACTAAGCCTAGAGGCCCAAGAACAAATGAGAAAATTCGCGCAACGCAAGTTCGAGTTATAAACAGTGATGGACAAAACCTTGGAACTCTTTCCACTCAGGAAGCAATAAATATAGCAAAACAAAAAGGTTTAGATTTAATCGAAATTTCACCAAAAGCTAATCCTCCGGTTTGCAAAATTATTGATATTGGAAAATATAAATATGATTTGCAAAAAAAAGCGAACAAAGCAAAAAAGAAACAAAAAACTGTCGATTTAAAAGAAATAAAACTTAGACCAGTTACAGGAATTCACGATTACAATTTTAAGATTAAGAACGCTCAAAAATTTTTATCAAAAGGAGATAAAGTTAAATTTACAGTTCTATTTAAGGGAAGAGAAATGCAGCATAAACATTTAGGTCATGAACTAATGCAACGTATTATTAATGACACTAATGACCTTGGAAAAGTTGAGGTGCAGCCTAAGTTTGAAGGTAGACAGATCATTATGATAGTCCAGCCATTATAATTTTATTGTAAATCAAATGTAAAATTTGTATAAACTGCATTAATTTTATGCCAAAGTTAAAAACTAAAAGTTCAGCAAAAAAAAGATTTAAATTCACTGCTAAAGGTAAAGTTAAAATGCCTCAAGCAGGTAAAAGACATGGAATGATTAAAAGAACAAATTCTCAAATAAGAAAACAAAGAGGCACTACAATTATGTCCAAACAAGATTCGAAAATTGTTAAGTCATACATGCCATACAGTTTAAGAGGTTAAAATGACCAGAGTAAAAAGAGGAGTTACTAGCCATGCACGACATAAAAAAGTTTTAAAGCAAGTCAAAGGTCAATATGGAAGAAGAAAAAATACTATACGTGTTGCAAAACAAGCCTTGGAAAAGGCAATGCAATATGCTTATCGAGATCGACGAGCAAAAAAGAGAGAATTTAGATCTTTATGGATACAAAGAATAAATGTTGGTGCGAGAGCTGAAGGGATAACCTATTCTAAGTTTATAAACGGCCTTAATAAATCTGGAATTAAGCTTGATAGAAAAATTTTGGCAGATATAGCCTACAATAATCCAGAAGTATTCAAATCTATTGTAAAAAAAGTACAATCCTCCCTTAACTAATAAGGGCGTTTCTGTTTTAAATATCTATACCAATTACAAAACGGGAAGACTTTAATCTTTAAAAG
>Ga0208704_100192_pt1 | contig 14090 bp, 12 predicted proteins | sample DeeseametaMP0144_FD_184221 | JGI IMG/M metagenome (GOLD analysis project Ga0208704, IMG submission 184221) | Marine microbial communities from the Deep Atlantic Ocean - MP0144 (SPAdes) | ecosystem: Environmental > Aquatic > Marine > Oceanic | place: West of Cape Verde, Atlantic Ocean | collected...
TCAACTACTTTCAGTTTTTCAAAGTCACTAGGGATAACATGCACATGGCATGTACCACAGACACAATTGCCTCCGCAGACGCCATAGTTATCGGGAGATAATTTTTCCTCTATTGCATCTCGTATAGTTGTGCCTTCCTCAATATCAATAGCAGTTTTTTTCCCTTCCCTATCAATTACATTTAATCGAATTAATGTATTTTCCATTTTGAATGTACTCCTTTAATTAATTTATCATAATACGTAAGGTTCTGCTCTTTTTTTTTCTGAAAGAACGCGTTCAACACTAAAGCAAGTTAAATCTATACTCTGATATGATCCGGTGGTAATTAGTTCTGTTAGACCCCTGCCTATTCCTGGAGCTTGCATTAAGCCTCTTCCCGTAAATCCAGTAGCTAAATAAACGTTTTCCATCTTAGGATGTTTTCCAACAATCGCATTATTATCTAATTTATTACAATCATAATACCCAGCCCAACCCCCTGTAAGTTTCAATTCCTCAAACGCCGGAACTCTATTTGCCAAAGCTGGCCAAACTAACTCTTCAAAATCATTCCATTCCGGTTCTAAATCTGGAGCATCAAATTTTGCATTTGGAGAACCAGCTAAATATTCCTTACCTTCGGGTCTCCAGTAAACTCCGCTGGGTAAATCTCCAGTTAACGGCATTTCAGGAATATGTTTAGGACATTTTACACGAAACACAGTATGCTTTTGTGGAACAACTGGAATATCTGCAAGCAATTCATTGGTCCAGCATCCAGCAGCAGAAACAATAGTGTTTGCTTTAATCTCGTTTATACTTTTAATTTCTTTTTTTTCGAAGCTTGCGCCAAGTTCAATTGCTTTATTTTTCAAAGCAGCATGAAACATGTGTGGATCAATCCATCCTTCAATCTTACTATCCGTAAAAGTTGCTGTTTCTAAACCGTCCGTATTAATCCACGGAAAAAAATTCTGCAATTCTTCTGCCTTAACATTTTTTGTTCCGGCATCACAGGCTTTGTGATTTTTTAATGCTTCATATTGTTCTTGCGCCTGCTCTGGGCCAAATAACAAAAGATAGCCGTTAGGAACCATACTAACCGTTGGTTTTCCATTTTTTTTTGTTTTTAATAAATCAGGCAATTGAAAAATAAATTCTTTTGCAAATTTTCCTAGTAATATATTTTCCTTCTGAAAAAACTGACGCCTAAAACCTCCTAAAGACAATGGAAAAGAAGCATTTTTGTATGTTGGGTCACGCTCAAAAACTCGAACTTTTCTACCTGCCTTCGATAAAAAATATGCTGTGGAAGCTCCAATTATTCCGCCGCCAACAACTATTACATCATCCATGAATCCCCAATTTTAGGGAAATATATCACAAATTTTTTAGGCAGCCGATTCTTTATATTCATCCATCGTAGGGCAAGAGCAGAAAAGATTTTTGTCACCATAAACATTATCTACTCTTGATACTGGCGGCCAATATTTATAGGATTTTAAGTTTGTTGACGGATACGCTGCAGTTTCTCTGTCATATTTGTGTTTCCATTCATTGGCTGTAAGCTCAACATGAGTATGAGGAGCATTTTTTAAAGGATTATCTAATTTATCAAATTCTCTTGATTTTATTTTGTTAATTTCCTCTTTAATCTTTATTAAGGTGTCGCAGAAACGATTCAACTCAAATAAGCTTTCACTTTCTGTGGGTTCAATCATCATAGTTCCAAGAACAGGCCAAGACATAGTTGGGGCATGAAAACCAAAATCTATTAGGCGCTTTGCTATATCTTCTTCGGTTATACCTGTTTCAGCTTTAATTGGACGAATATCGATAATGCACTCATGAGCAACATTTCCATTTTTTCCAGTGTAGAGAATGGGAAAATGTTTATGTAATTTTCTTGCAATATAATTAGCATTTAAAATGGCAACTTGGGAAGCTTTCTTTAAGCCTTCCGCCCCCATCATTTTTATATACATCCATGAAATTACTAAAATACTTGAGCTTCCCCAAGGCGCTGCTGAAACTGCTCCGATGCCAGTTGTGGGACCGCAATCTTTAATAACTTCATGTTTTGGAAGAAAAGGATCCAAGTGTTTCTTGCATGCTATGGGACCCATTCCTGGCCCACCTCCACCATGAGGAATACAAAATGTTTTGTGTAAATTAATATGACATACGTCCGGACCAAATTTTCCTGGTTTAGCAATTCCAACTAACGCATTAAGATTGGCTCCGTCCATGTATACTTGGCCACCATTATCATGAACAATCTTACAAATTTCTTTAATTTTTTCTTCAAATACTCCGTGCGTTGAGGGATAAGTAACCATTAAGGCCGACAAATTTTTTGAATATTGTTCTGCCTTAGATTTTAAATCTTCAAAATCAATATTGCCATCTTTATCACAAGCTATAACAACTACTTTCATTCCGGCCATCTGAGCACTTGCTGGATTGGTTCCGTGTGCCGAACTCGGAATGAGGCAAACATTTCTGTCCTTATCGCCATTTTCTGAATGGTATTTTCTAATTATCATCAATCCCGCAAATTCACCCTGTGCCCCTGCATTTGGTTGTAAAGAGACACCCGAAAAACCAGTTATCTCTCTCAACCAATTTTTCAAATCAGTAAACAAATTTCTATATCCCTCCATTTGCTCTACAGGTGCAAAGGGATGTGGTTCATAAAATTCATTCCAGGTAACTGGGATCATTTCTGATACTGCATTTAATTTCATAGTACAAGAACCCAAAGAGATCATTGATCTATTTAAAGCAATATCTGAATCTTCCAATTTTTTTAAATATCGAGTCATTTCAGTTTCTGAATGATAGGAGTTAAAAACGGGATGCGTAAGATATTCCGATGATCTTTCCAAATTTTTTGGTATATTACTTAATACAACTTTACCTGTCTCATTAATTGACTCTGCGCTATTGAAAATTTTTAGAAGTTCATTAGTCTTTTCAACATTTTTCCTTTCGTCAAATGCCACAGACAACATGTTCTCATCAACTAATCTTAGATTAACTCCATTTCTCAGAGCATTTTTATAAATATTTTGTGTTTTATTTTTTGTGAGAATAGTAACAGTATCAAAAAAACTATCAGAATAAAGTTCATAGCCTGACTTTTTAATCTTGTCAGCAAAACTTTTCGCTAACTTTGATATTCTCTCTGCTATTTGATTAATACCTTTAGGTCCATGATAGATAGCGTACGCAGCTGAAATTATTGCCAATAAGGCTTGTGCAGTGCAAATATTGCTCGTAGCTTTCTCTCTTCTTATGTGTTGTTCTCGAGTTTGTAATGCCATTCGTAGTGCTTTTTTTCCTAATCGATCAACAGAAACTCCGATAATTCTTCCCGGCATCGCCCTTTTGTATTCATCTTTAGTTGCAAAAAATGCAGCATGAGGACCTCCGTAACCCATTGGAATCCCAAACCTTTGAGAATTGCCAACGGCAATATCAGCTCCAAGCTCTGCTGGAGTTTTAAGTTTTGCTAAAGCCAAAAGATCACAAACCAAAATAGCTTTACCATTTTTTTTATGGATTTTGCTTATTGCTTCGCTAGGATCTTTAATGTCTCCTAATGTTCCGGGATATTGAAGAACTCCACAAACAACATTTCCATCTATATTTTTTAAATCTTTTTCTTGATCACCAATAACTAATTTTAAACCAAAAACTTCGGTTCTTGTTTTAATTACATCAATGGTTTGAGGGTTACAATCGCTGGAAATAAATACCTTATTTGAATTATTTTTATCTAATCTGCTACTTAATCCAATAGCTTCAGCTGCTGCGGTAGATTCATCTAATAATGATGCGTTCGCTATATCCATACCGGTAAAATCTAAAACCATTTGTTGAAAGTTTAATAGCATCTCCAATCTTCCTTGAGCTACTTCGGGTTGATATGGAGTGTAAGCAGTATACCAACCTGGATTACAATATATGTTTCTTAAAATAACGTTTGGCATGTAGGTATTGTAGTAACCCATACCTATATAATTTTTGTATAATTTGTTTTTCTCTGAAATAACTTTTACTTGTTTCATTGATTCATGTTCAGAAGTTGGGTCGCCTATTTTTAGTTTATCTTTTAATAAAATATTATCCGGAACTGTTTTTTTAATTAGATCATCTAAAGAGTTTGCGCTAACCACCTTAAGCATTGTATCTATATCTTCTTCAGATGGTCCAATATGTCTTTTAATAAATTCTTTCGATGTATCGTTAATCATTTTAATTAGGATTTTCTTTTACAAATTTATCGTAATCAGCCTTACTCATTAATTCATCTAATTCTGATTTATTTTTTATTTTAATTTTAAAAAACCAGGCATGGCCCTCAGGATCTTTATTTACTGCTCCTGGATCGTCTACAATTGATTGGTTAGTTTCGGTAATCTCTCCAGTAATTGGTGTATATACGTCGCTCGCAGCTTTTGTTGATTCTACAACGCCAGCCTGACCTTCTTTTTTAACAGTTTTTCCTTTTTCTGGTAACTCTACAAAAACTACATCTCCCAACATTTCTGCTGCATGTTTAGTAATACCAATTGTTGCCACATCCCCTTCTACAGAAACCCATTCATGTTGTTTTGAAAACTTTTTTTCACTCATTTCTCATCTCACATAATTTTTTTTATAAAAAGGAAGTTCAGATACTTTGGCATCATATTTTTTTCCTCTAACTTCCAAGAGAATTTTTGTCCCGGATTTTACAAAATCAAATTTTACATAACCCATCGCAATAGGACCGTTAACACTTGGACCAAAAGTTCCACTAGTTACTGAGCCAATTTCTTGACCATCAACTGAAAAAATCTTGGTTCCTTCTCTAGCAATTATTTTTCCAGCTGGTTTAATACCTATTCTTAAACGAGACAGTTCACCATTTATGTCTGATTTAATTTTATTGTAACCTAAGAAACCTCCTTCTTCTCTTCTTCTTTTAGAAATTGCCCATTTAAGATTTGCTTCAATGGGAGTTGTTGTTTCATTAATATCATGTCCATAAAGACATAAGCCCGCTTCTAATCTTAAAGTATCTCTAGCCCCCAAACCTATAGGTTTTGCTCCTTTGGCTATCAAGGACTTAGCAAAATCTTCGACCATATTATTTGCTATTGAAATTTCAAATCCATCTTCGCCCGTGTACCCAGATCTTGTAATATAAATTTGAGCACTGTTATAAGAAAAGTTTTTTCCATTCATAAACTTAAGAGATGAAATGCCATTAATTATATTTTCCAAAATTTCTGATGCTTTAGGACCCTGTAAAGCAATTAAAGATAAATCTTTGTGTAATGTTAATTTAAATTTGCCACCAAGAGCATTTTTAATAATTTTAAAATCATTATCTTTGCAGGCAGCATTAAGAATAATATTAAAACCTCTTTCTACTTTTGTTACAATCAAATCATCATAAATGCCTCCATTCTCATTAGTAAGAAAAGAGTATTTTGATTGGTTAAGTTTAATATTTTTGAAATCTGTAGGAATAATTTTTTCTAAAGCCAATATTAAATCAGCACTTCCTTCTATTGATAATTGTCCCATATGAGAAACATCAAATAAACCTGCTTCACTCCGAGTTGTTTTATGTTCTTCAACAATGCCAGAAGAGTATTGAACAGGCATTTGATATCCAGCAAATGGCACAAACTTTGCGCCGAGACTTTTATGGTATTCGTATAAAGCTGTTTTTTGTGTATCCATAATAACTCTTAACAAGCCCCATCTGTCTAGTTACCTGAGAGTTTTGCACCTTCGGTGAGGCTCTACGCCTTCTTTCCAGAGTTATTATGTACGGTCCTTTTGCCTGAGAGTTTCCGGGGTGGTTGCTCCTTCGGCGCCAACTTATATTGGTCTCTCCCGTTTGAAGGACAGTGTGTGTTAGATAAGATAAAATGTCAAATAATAAAATTTTTAAGTTGTTTTTTTCCTATAAAAAAATTGCAATAGGATTGCAAAAATAATTATTCCACCTCCGATAAACACACTTGTTGGTGGTACTTCTTTGATGAATAACCAAACCCATAATGGCCCTAAAATTGCTTCAGTTAACATTAATATACCAACCATTGCTGAAGGAGTGCTTTTCGATCCAATAGTGATACAAATAAATCCAAAACCAATTTGAGTCACACCTAATAAAAAACTTAAGAAAAGATCTTTTGGTGAAATATACAAACTGCTAACAATTAACAAGCCATATATCACACTAAAAATACCTGCAGTGAACATGGCTGGCACCATATCCACATTGGGATACTTTCTAACTATAATTACCAAGATTGCGAAAGTGATTGGCATCACCAAAGCAACAATGTTACCTACAAATTTTCCGCCCGATAAAGAATCTCCTATCATCAATAATACTCCTGACATGGCTAAAATGATTGCAATTAATGTATGTATGGAAATTTTTTCTTTTAAAAAAAGATAACCAAGCAAAGCTAACCAAACTGTTTGTGTGGTTATAGTAAAATTAACATTTGCTACTGTAGTATTATACATAGCAAAAACGTAACTAACAAAACCTAAAGAAAGAAAAAATCCTGCAATGATTCCTGGAAATCCTGCTAATTTAAATTTTGTAATAGTTTCCTTTTTATAAGTTGCTAACAAAAATACACCTACGGTTATTGTAAAAAAAATGGATCTCCACAAAAGAATTTGCCATAACGTTGCACCTTCAAAAGATTTTATAAGTAACCCGCCGTAGCTCAAAAAAAATGCACCGAGCAGAACCAAGGCAGGACCAGGTATTTTGTAAAGAGATCTCATTATAATACAGACTTTGTGTCCAAAGTTTTTTTTATATCTTCGCAATAAAGCTTGAACGCTTTCTCAGCTTTTTTAAGTTCTACACTTTTAAATGATATTTTCGTTCCCGGTATTTTTTGTATTAATAAATCATAATCTGCTGAGATCACATTAGCGATTTTAGGATAACCACCAATTGTCGGATGATCGGTTAAAAGTACAATTGGTTGACCATCTGCGGGCACTTGAATTGCTCCTTTGGTAATACCCTCTGACCTGATATTTGTATTAACAATATTTTTTAGAACCTTTCCCTCTAATCTCATTCCCATGCGATCCGTAAGATTAGTAATTTTATATTCCTTAGAAAAAAACTCTTTTTTACTTGATTCTGAAAAATAATCAAACTGTGGACCTTTAAGAACTCTAATTACATCTTTTTTTTCGAGTGAAACTTTTGCTGTATAATTATTTTTCTCTTTCCTATTTGTTTTTAAAGGTATTTTATTTTTAATATTAATTTTTTTTCCCTCGTTTGGACCAATGTTGGCTCTGACTAAAGTTGAAACACTATTACAAAATGGTTCCACATCAAATCCCCCTTCGACTGATAAGTATCCATAAGCAGATTGCCTGGTAGCTAAAATATCTATTTGATCTCCTTCATCCAAGTCATAACTTCTATTACATTCCCCGTTTATCGTTTCGTTTTTCGAATTGATAATTTGAAAAAGTACATTTCCTGTAATCGCAAATTTAGTTTTTCCTTTAGTTAATTTTAATAAAGGACCTTGGTAAGCAAACTCTAGGACTCCTTCTTTTTCGTCATTTGAAACTAGTGCGTTCGCAATTAAAAATAACTTGTGATCCATACATCCACTAGGAGCCACACCCAAATGCTGCATGCCAAATCGACCTTTATCTTGAAAAGTAGTATTAATTCCAGGTCTTAAAACTTCAAAAAAATTATTGTTCATTATCTAAATTCTCAAATTCCTTTTTTGAAATTGATTTAAATCTTACAGTATCGCCTGGCGATAAAAGGCAAGGTTTATTGTTATCATTTTTATTAAAAAGTTTAGTTGGAGTTTTTCCTATTATATTCCATCCACCGGGGCTTTCGTAGGGATAAATATTGCAAAATTTCTCGACAATACCGACGGACCCAGCAGCTATTTTAACTCTGGGAGTTTTCAAACGATTCAAAAAAAGTTTTGAATCTAAATCTCCCATAAATGGATGGCCAGGTACAAAACCGATCATGTATATAAAAAAAACAGTTTTGGAATGAATATTTATAATTTCATCTTTATCAATTTTTAAAACTTTACTCATATTTCCTAAATCCATCTCAAAATCATAACAAATAGGAATAGTCCATTCTTTTTTATTTTGGGATAGATTTAACTCAGAAAAATTAATCGATTTTAAGAAATCTAAAATTTTGGTAGCATTTATTTTTTTGAGATCAAAATTTATAATTAATTTGTTATATGAAGGTGTGCAATTTAGTATCCCTTCTAAATTTCTGTCAGAAGTTTGTCGTCTCACATAGTGAAATAATTTAATAACTTCGGTGTTAATCTTCTGGCTAACTTCATCACCAAAATCACAAACAATGCCGCAGTCACCAATATTACTTAATTTCTTGAGCATAAATTGATATAATAAATATTATTCCTTATTAAATATACAAAGGTTTTGAAAGATGGAAATTAATATTAATTGCGATTTAGGGGAAAGTTCAAAATTTTGTTCAACCGAAAATGACCCCTCTTTGCTGAAAATTGTTAACTCAGCGAATATCGCCTGTGGTTATCATGCTGGAGATAAACCAACTATGGAAAAAACGGTAAAAATTTCAAAGGAAAATAACGTCAGTATTGGAGCTCATCCATCTTTTAATGATCCAGAAAATTTTGGAAGAAAAAGACTTAACTTGCCTTCTGATGAAATTAGAAAATTAATTATTGATCAAATCAATACTCTTTCAAGTATATGCACTGAATTGGATATGAAAGTAACTCATGTAAAACCCCATGGAGCTCTAAATAACATGGCTTGTGAAGATTATGATTTAGCAAAATTAATTTCTGAATCTATTCTTGAAGTTAACAAAGAGTTAATTTTTTTAGTTCCAACTGGATCTCAAATGGAGATGGCAGGAAAAAAACTTGGAATGAAAATTGCAGCAGAAATATTTGCTGACAGAAATTATGAAGATGATGGAAATTTAGTTTCGAGATCAAAAGATAATGCAATGATTACCAATCCAGAAATTGCCAAGAAACATGTGATTAAAATGGTTGAAAACCAAGCACTGAATTGTTATTCGGGCAAACAAATTCCTTGTGAAATTGATTCTGTTTGCGTACATGGGGATGGCCAAAGCGCCGTAAGTACCGCTAAAGAAATAAAAGAAGGATTGATAAACTCTGGAATAATCTTAAAGCCTTTGAATAAACTGAAAAAATTTATTTAACCTTGAAAACAATAATAAAAAGGAAAATCCAATCTAAAGATTTCTATAAATTATTTAAACCTCAATTGACTCCAAAAAAAATGTTAGAGCTTGGTGTTTTTGGTGGTTCTTATTTTGGCAAAAAAATTAAAGAATACCCAAAATCATGGTTTAAGAATGCAAAATTAAGCAAAATATTTGATACAAATAAAAATCGATTTAGAGTTGCAGCAGGTTTGTCTAGAAAAGAATGGTTAGATAAAGGATGGATTTTTAAAAAAGATCCTCTTGGATGGTTTGAATGGTATTGTAGATTTGTAAATGGGAGACGAATCCCACAGATTGACGAAATTCAAATTAAGAGATGGAAAGCATTTGGTAGCAGACATGTATCTGCCATAAAAAAAAATTGTGACGCAGGAGATGTAAGTTGCAGAAAAAGACAAAGGCAAGCAATTTTGCAATGGGCCTATGATCCTTTTATTTAAGTGGCTGAATCATTTGCTGCGGAAGCCAAAGTGCAATTTCAGGAAAAATAATTATTACAATTACAGCTAAAATCATTAGCAGAAAAAGAGGAAAGGCACTTTTGGCTATAAAACCCATATCCTTATTTGCCATTCCTTGAAGCACAAATAAATTAAATCCAACTGGAGGAGTAATTTGTGCCATCTCAACAACAATAACTAGGAAAACTCCAAACCAAATCATATCAAATCCTGCTTGCCTAATCATTGGTTCTATAATTGCCATCGTTAATACAACTGCTGAAATTCCATCCAAAAACATTCCAAGAATAATATAAAAAATTGTCAAAACCATAATTAAAACGTAAGGAGACAGCTCCATTTCATTTATCCAAATCGCAAGAGTTCTGGGAAGTCCGGTAAAACCCATGGCTAAAGATAAAAAAGCAGAACCCGCTAAAATAAATGCGATCATGCACGAGGTTTTTGTGGCACCCAGTAAAGATAATTTAAAAGTTTCTTTATTCAAACTTTTTTGAAAGAGGGATAATATTAAAGCACCCACTACGCCTAAGGATGCCGCTTCTGTTGCAGTTGCAATTCCTACGTAGATGGATCCAATCACAGCCACAATTAAAACTATTACAGGTATCAATTGCCCTGACTGCTTAATTTTTTGAGAAAAAGAAAACGTTTCGTCCATTTTGGGCATACTGTTTTTATTAAGCATTGACCAACCGATTACGTAAAGCATGAAAAATATGGCAAGCATGATTCCTGGAATAATTCCAGCTATAAAAAGTTTAGCGATGGATTCTTGGACCGTTACTCCATAAATAATCAATATAATTGAAGGTGGTATTAATAATCCTAAAGTTCCAGATCCTGCTAAACTTCCAAGTATCAACTTTTCTGGATAATTTCTCTTTCTCAATTCAGGGATAGACATTTTTCCAACAGTAGCAACGGTTGCTGCTGAAGAGCCAGAAATTGCAGCAAATAAAGCGCAACCTACAACGTTAACATGAATTAATCCTCCGGGTAGACGTGACATCCATGGAGCCAAACCTTTAAATAAATTTTTAGATAACTTGGTTCTAAATAAAATCTCTCCCATCCAAACAAATAACGGTAATGCAGTTAAAGTCCAAGATGAACTCGTTCCCCAAATTGTTGTAGCCATTGCATCTCCAACAGGTCTGGATGTAAAAAGCAACATTCCAATCGCAGATACACCTACCATGCTAAGAGCCACCCATACTCCTGTACCCAGAAAAATTAGTAAAATAGAGATAAAAAAGATTGTTAAAAATAATTCTGGCATAATTAGTTACCGTTTCGTTTTAAAATTAACAAAATGAAATTGTGCAATACACAAACAAAGAATATTGTTGAACCTAATGCTACAGCAACCTGTGGTATCCAAATATAAATCTCATCTGCTCCTTCGCTTCTTTCTCCAAACTTGATGGAAATGATCAGCATTTTAATAAAATAATAAGATAAAAAACCTGAAAAAAAGGTTGCTATAGATAAGCACCATAGATCTAAAAATCTTCTAACTTCTTTATTAGCTTTTTCCAAAAATAATGTAATTCTAATATGTCCCTTTTCTCCAAAGGTATAAGCTAATGCAAGAAATGAGGAAGCGGCCATGCTATAACCTGAATATTCCGCTAAACCTCGAATATAAAAACCAAATATTCTGGAAGCAATTCCTGTTAAAATAAATGTTGCAACGAGAATAAGAAAAAAGGCAGCTATATATCCAGACTGCCTGTAAAGAACTCTTAAATAACGATCAATTTTACAAAGCATAAAAAAAAAGGCCGTTTAATTATACGGCCTTTTTTTTAGAATTAAATTTATTATTTGTAAGCAGCCAGAACAGCTTGTCCACGCTCTCCCGCACGCTCAGCCCATTCGTTGGACATTGTCGCGCCTACATCTTCGAAATGTTTTTGCAAAGCTGCGTTAACTTTACCGACTTTCATGCCAGCATCGGCAAGAGCTTTTTTATCGTCTCTATTTCCTTTTTTAGATAAATCCCAACCTTTTTGCTCAGCTTTAGCAGCTTCAGACATGAGAAGTTTTTGCGTATCAGCATCTAATTTATTCCAGGCTTCCTTGTTTACAATCACCATGTTCTTTGGAAACCATGCTGCGATATCATAAAAATATCCAACGCCATTTTCCCAAATTTTTTTATTTTTTCCTGTTGTTGGTGATGTAATCATACTTTCAACTGCACCTGTTGAAAAAGCTTGACTGATTTCAGCCGCTTCAATTTTTGTTGGTGCCATTCCAGTTAATTCAGCAATTCTAATTGTTGCAGAATTGTAAGCTCTAAACTTTAAACCTTTCAGATCTGCAACACTATTAATTTCCTTTTTGCTGTATAAACCTTGAGCAGGCCATGGCACTGCATATAAAAATACAAGACCTTTGCTATCAAGACCTTTTACGATTTCAGCCTTTGAAGCTTGGTAAAGTCTCATTGCCGCTCCATAGTTTGTGGCTAAGAACGGTTGTGAATCTACTTCCAATAATGGATCTTCTTTTCCTAAAGCAGACATAAATCTTTCTCCGATAGGAACTTGACCAGTTCTTACTGCTCTAAAAATTTCTCCACCTTTATATAGGGATCCACCTGGGTGGGTTACAATTGTTAGTTTTCCACCGCTTTTATCAGTAACATTTTTTGCAAATTCTGTTGCATTTGCTGAATGGAAATTACCAGCTCCATAAGCAAGAGCCATATCCCATTTTTCACCAGCATTAACTAAACTCGCGCTAAATAATAACGCTGCTAATGCGACAAAAATATTTCTAATTAATTTCATTTTCCCTCCATAAAATTATCAATAAACTCATTTCACAATGAAGAGCAATCAAATGCAACACAAAAATTGGTCATATTTTTATGATTCAATTGCATTGCCGTAATAATAGAATTATAAAATTATATAAAGTGATAGAAGAAGCTGTAATATTTATTCAAATCGTATTTATCGATATCATAATGGCTGCAGACAATGCCATCATCATTGGTCTGGTTGCGGCTGGCTTTGCCCCAGCGAATAGAAAAAAAATAATAATGTGGGGTGTATTTGCTGCCTTCATTTTTAGAGTGATCTTTGCTGCATCAGCCACTTATCTATTCCAATTTACTTTAATAAAATTGATCGGAGGTGCGCTCCTTCTTTGGATTGTCAAAGACTTGTGGCAAGATTTATTCAGTAGTAAAAAAATAAAATCACCTACAAAAAAATCTAAAGAACCCTCATTTATGCGAGGAGTTTATCAAGTTTTAATCGCTGATATTACTTTAAGTTTTGATAATGTTATTGGAGTTGCTGGAGCCGCTCAACAACACTACTATTTATTAGTTTTTGGTTTGTTGCTATCTGTGGTGCTTATAGGAACAGCAGCGACATATTTTGCAAATTATATCAAAGACCATCTCTGGGTAGGTTACATTGGTTTAGCCGTAATTTTATTGGTTGCTATCCAGCTAATCATTGGAGGTCTTATGAGTTATGGTGTGCTGACAATCCATGAACCTTTTGCTTCTTGGTTTTTTATCTGAACAGACTGGTATTTTTTTCTCCTTTAATTGATTGTTTTTTTTATACTAGATTAATACTTATTGAATATTAAATAAAAAGTTAGAATATACTGATGTTTGAAGTTTTTTGTTTTTGAAGGTTAGAAGTAACTTCAATATTTAACTTATAAAGTTCTGATTTATTCATTTGTTTTAGATTTTGAGCATCTTCTAAAAATCTTTCAGATTCTTTTTGATCAACAATTTTAGCCGTAAGTGTTTTAAACTTATTAATGTAGTTTTCTCTCTTAAATGGTCTTTTGCCATTAGGATGAGCATCAGCAATACCAAGTTGATCTTCTATTTTTGAACCGTCTTTCATTTTTATAATTACGCGTCCTCCGAAACATTTTTTCTTCGTGTTGGGATCGTGATATTTCTTGGTCCATTTCTTATCTTCAAAAGTCTTAATCTTTTTCCAAAGTTCAATTGTACTCTTTTTGTTTGATCTTTCAGGAGTGTAAGAGTTGATGTGATGCCATTTTCCATCTTCTAATGCTACTGCAAAAATATACATGATAGAATGATCTAACGTTTCTCTACTTGCATTTGGATCCATTTTTTGCGGATCATTTGCGCCAGTACCAATTACATTATGGGTATGATGACTAGTATGAATATCAATTTTTTTAATGTTAGAAACATTTTTAATTTTTTTATTTAAACTTCTAGCTAAATCTATCCATGCCTGCGCTTGATATTCTGCAGAATGCTCTTTGGTGTAGGTTTCTAAAATAGCTTTTTTTTCTTCGTTAACCTTAGGTAAAGGAACGATATATTTTGC
>Ga0208704_100198_pt1 | contig 13927 bp, 8 predicted proteins | sample DeeseametaMP0144_FD_184221 | JGI IMG/M metagenome (GOLD analysis project Ga0208704, IMG submission 184221) | Marine microbial communities from the Deep Atlantic Ocean - MP0144 (SPAdes) | ecosystem: Environmental > Aquatic > Marine > Oceanic | place: West of Cape Verde, Atlantic Ocean | collected...
TTCGCGGCGAATGTGCTGTTCACGGGTTTGTAGCGCCATACGAAGTGCTGGGCGACCACGAGTGTCTTTACTTACACCAATAATACGGCCAGGTAGTGAACGCTTGTAGCTGTCGCGTGTAGCAAAGAATGCCGCGTGTGGGCCACCATAACCCATAGGTACACCAAAGCGCTGTGCACTACCAAGTGCCACGTCTGCACCTAGCTCGCCAGGCGACTTAAGCATTACTAAGCTCATAAGGTCAGCGGCTACTGCCACAATCCCTTTTTTCGCTTGTACCGCAGCAATGATGTCGCTGATGTCTTTTACTTCGCCTGTAGAAGTTGGATATTGAAGTAGCGCACCGAATACGTCGTGTTCTGCAGCTTCTTCTGCCGCACCTTTGATGATTTCAAAGCCAAACATTTCAGCGCGGGTTTCTACCACGTCAACCGTTTGCGGGTGAACGTCGTTAGCAATAAAGAACGCATTCGCTTTTTTGTTCTTAGACACACGCTTAGCAAGGCCCATGGCTTCTGCTGCCGCTGTACCTTCATCAAGTAATGACGCCGATGCTAGCTCTAGGCCAGTTAGGTCAATGGTCACTTGTTGGAAGTTAAGAATGGCTTCCAAACGACCTTGGGCAATTTCTGGCTGGTAAGGCGTGTACGCTGTGTACCAACCTGGATTTTCTAGCACGTTGCGAAGAATAACGTTTGGTACGTGGGTATCGTAGTAACCCATACCAATGAAAGAACGGTTAATTTTGTTCTTTTGCGCAACGGCTTTAAGTTCACTTAATGCTTCAACTTCTGTCGCCCCTTCACCACATTTTAGTGGCTCTGGTAGCGCAATACCTGCCGGTACAGTTTGCTCAATTAAATCGTCTAGTGAGCTTGCACCAATAGCAGACAGCATTTCTTCAATTTCGCCTTTACCCGGGCCAATGTGACGGCGGATAAATGTATCTTTTTGCTCTAGTTGAGCCAATGTAGGGGAAGTATTCGACATAACGTTGTTAAGCACTCGTAATGGTTGCCGCAAGGGCGCGTTAAATCTTTAAGTTAAAAAGGGGCTGAATTATCTTCATGCCCCTTTTCAAATTATGGTTCTTTTAAAACTGCGTAACGAATTACTCTTCGTCGATGCTGTTTTCGTAGCCTTCAGCGTCTAGTAGACCTTCTACTTCTGCCGCATCGTCAGCTTTAATTTTGAATAGCCAACCGTCGCCGTATGGGTCAGAGTTAACTAGTTCTGGTGAATCTTCTAGGTCTTCGTTAATCGCTACAATTTCACCTGAAATTGGCGCGTAAACGTCAGACGCTGCTTTTACCGATTCAGCAACACATACGTCGTCGCCAGTGCTTACTGCGTCGCCAACATCTGGCAAATCAACGAAAACCATGTCGCCAAGTAAGCCTTGTGCGTGCTCAGAAATACCTACAGTGAAAACACCGTCACCTTCAGGGCGAACCCATTCGTGCGTAGCGGCATAGCGTAAATCAGTTGGGATGTTGCTCATAATCGTTCCTGTTATTCTCTGTTAACTTTCGGGGCCTAGAAGCTTTTGGCCTTACAAAACACTTTTTCCATTGCGAACAAAGGAGGGCTTAACCACTTTTACTGTAACCCACTTTTTGCGCATTTCCACTTCTACTGTTTCACCAACATCACTTGGTACTCGTGCCATCGCAATTGAGTGACCTAAAGTTGGAGAGAACGTACCTGAAGTGATAACGCCTTCGCCGCTTTCTGTTTTCACTTTAAGACCGTGACGCAGCACGCCTTTTTCAGTCATCACCAAGCCTACTAGCTTGTCGGTACCCGCTTCGCGCTGCGCTTCTAGTGCTTTACGCCCTACGAAGTCACGATCAGCCGGTTCCCATGTAATTGTCCAGCCCATGTTAGCCGCTAGTGGCGATACGGTTTCATCCATATCTTGGCCGTACAGGTTCATGCCTGCTTCTAGGCGAAGGGTGTCGCGAGCACCCAGGCCGCATGGCTTAACACCCGCGTCTAGTAGTGCTTGCCAGAAGCTTTCCGCTTGCTCAGCTGGCACCATAATTTCATAGCCTGCTTCACCGGTGTAACCTGTGGTGGCGATGAACAAGTCTTCTGCTTGTACACCAAAGAATGGCTTCATGCCCGCTACTGCTTCTTTTTGCGCTGCGCTGAACAGGTTAGCGGCTTTTTCTTTTGCGTTAGGGCCTTGTACGGCAATCATGGCAAATTCAGGGCGCTCGGTGATGGTTACGTCAAAGCCTTCCGCTTTGCTCATTAACCAGTTCATGTCTTTTTCGCGCGTTGCTGAGTTAACTACTAGGCGATAGTTAGTTTCGTCGAAGTGATAAACGATAAGGTCGTCTACAACACCGCCTTCTTCGTTAAGCATGCCGCTGTATAGCGCTTTGCCTTTGTCTTTTAATTTTGCCACGTCGTTGGCTAAAAGGTACTGAAGATACGCTTTGGCTTGCGCGCCTTTTACGTCAACAATGGTCATGTGAGACACATCAAACATACCGGCGTCTTGACGCACAGCGTGATGCTCTTCAATTTGTGAACCATAGTTAATTGGCATATCCCAGCCGAAGAAATCGACCATTTTCGCACCGGCTTCTAGGTGCTTTGCGTGTAGGGCGGTGGTACTAGACATTCCACTTACTCTTTTTAATTTGAAAGGTAGAAAACGAAATTGAGTATAGTGAGCTAACGTTTATGCAACAAATTGGAAATTTTTATCAATACATTTAAAAAGCAAATGTATTAAACACTGAACATCAGAAATACAAATATTCAGTATAAGTTAAGAGTTGGTGAAGACTCGTCAAACTACGCAACTACTTGCCCTTTCTAATGTGGCAGCACCGACTTTAATGCGACAGCACCAGTTTTAATGCAGCAGCGCAGACCAACAACAAGAAATGCGCTTAAAAGCGCATTTCTTTAAACAGTTGAACCGTGAGCCACACGGTAAAACACTGGCATTTACCAGCGTTGTTTTTTACAGCCCAATACGGCGTAGTAAGCAATAAAGCAGTAGCAAGGTAGCATGATCGCGTAGGCACTTTGACCACCAACTAGCTCACTAGCTGCGCCGTAAACCATGGGTAAAATAGCACCACCTGCAATACCCATGATAAGTAGTGCCGAACCTTGTGCAGTGTATTTACCTAAATTATTTAGCGCCAGCGGCCAAATTGCAGGCCACACCATGGCATTTGCCAAGCCAAGAAGCGCAATACACGTCACGCTGTTAGGTAAGAAAGGAAGCGATTGCACGCCCGTCCATCCCCACAGCACTTCAGAGATCCCAGTATCAGTGTTTGAGCTCATTAGAATGCATGTGGTGAAAACTACGCCAAACACCGCAGAGCTTAGTAGCGCCGTTTGCTGAGAAATAAATCGAGGAATACAAATAAGGCCTACTGCGTACCCGATAACCATAGCAATCATGGTAAATGACGTAAGCGTGGTCGCGTTTTCTACGCCAATTGAAGAGCCATACAACCCAATGGTGTCGCCAGCAATAACTTCTACCCCAACGTAGAAAAACAGGCTTATTGCGCCCAATACTAAGTGTGGGAAATGCAGGATCTTTTTATCTTTATTTGAGGAAAGCGATGCTTCCACAGTTTCACCTTCAGCTTGCTCATCATTAATGGTCGGCAATGCAAGGCGCATAAATACCAGAGCCAGTACGCCCAATGCGATTGCCATTGCAACGTAAGGCTGAATAAGTGAGACAGACATATCATTAATTAGCGTGGCTTTTACGTCTTGTGGCATGGCGTTTAACGACTCTTGGTTTACGTCAGGCAAACCACTTAACACTAGACTAGTAAAAACAATAGGAGCCAGCACGCCAGCCGCTTTGTTAAGAAGGCCCATAAAGGCAATGCGAGCGGCAGCGCTTTCTTCGTTACCTAGGCGAACAATGAACGGGTTTGATGCTGTTTGAAGTATGGTCAAACCGCTACCTACCACAAATTGTGCCAGCAAAAACACGGGGAACATGGCGCTAAGTGCGGCAGGTACAAACAACAAACATCCCACGGCGATAATGCTAAGCCCTAGGCTCATGCCCTTCTGGTAGCCTGTTTTTTCGAGGATCTTTGCCATAGGTAGCGCCATGACGACATAAGCGATGTAAAAACAAAAGGCGATAAGCAACGCTTGCATTTCTGTTAGCTCGCACACCATTTGCAAAAACGGAATTAATGCCCCGTTTAACCATGTAATGAAGCCGAAAATGAAAAACAGTAAACCGATACTTAGAATAGGTACAAAGCGCCCCATTCCTGTTGCGTTGGGTACTTGCGACTGAGCTTGTGTTGTCATAGCAAAGATCTCTTATTTATTATTATGTTGTTAGTTAGCGCAAAGGCGTTTACTTCCGTTCTGCCACACTTCTAACAGAGTATTGTCGTTGTTTATCACTAAAAAGTTAGCGCGCTTTCCTACCTCTATTTCACCTACCCTATCATGTATTTTGGTGAAGCGTGCTGGCGTTGCGCTTGCCATGGTACTGGCATGTTCTAATGCGATATTGATGTCGTTAATGCTATTCGTTACTGCGCCGTGCATATCTAAACAGCTACCGGCTAACGTGCCGTCCGGCGTGGTTAACTTGTTACCTTGGCGCGTGATATAAGTATCGAAGAACGCGATGGTATCGTCGCTTGCGCCCACGTGGGCCATGGCGTCAGTCACTAGCATTAGCTGATGCGGCCCTTTCACCTTATAAGCCAGCTCTACGGCTTTGGGGTGAATGTGATGATGGTCCACAATTATTCCGCACACGCTGTTGTTAAGTAGCGCCGCCCCCACCATTCCAGGCTCTCTAGAAGTCAGTGGCGACATGGCGTTATAAAGGTGGGTAAAGCCTGATGCCCCAGCGTCTAATGCATTCTGCACGGTTTCAAACGGTGCGTTTGAGTGCCCTAATGCAACAATAACTCCTTGCCCCACCAAATCTCGGATGATATCGCAAGGCACGTTTTCAGGCGCAACGGTGATAAGAACTTGCCCAATATCTCTTCGGGTATAGGTTGCCAGTTCACGGTCTGAAAGTGCGCGAATATAGCATGGCAAGTGCACACCTTTTTTCTCAACAGAAAGGTGCGGCCCTTCAAAATGAACCCCCTCAACGCTGGGATGCGCCTGTGATATGGCCTCGCTTACCGCGTCAACCGCTTGCTCAATGGTGTCTATATCATCGGTAATGAGCGTTGGGAACAATGTGGTGGTGCCGTATTTCAGATGTGCCTCGGCCATCACGTTTATGCTTTCAAGCGTGGGAGCATGATTAAACATCGCGCCCCCACCACCATTTACCTGCGTGTCGATGTAGCCTGGAATAACTGCACCGCGTATGCGCTCGTTGATTGTCGCCGTTGCGTCTTTCTTAAAGTAAGAAAGAGGTGCAATGTCAGCTATCACACCCTTTTCAATACTCAGCACCTGATTATGCTGCCAGGCACCGTTCATCAGTACCTTTTCAGCCAGAATAATGGTCTTCATTGGGTTTTCGTTACCTTGTTTAATCCGGGTGGCGTATCTGGGTTCAAACCTAATTCAACGGCAATTTTCTCTATATCCAGATAGAAGCGTTGCATTAGTAAAAGTGCGTCCAGCCTTGGGTGTGAAGACGTTACTCCGCCTTGCAGATCTATACACTCACCGCCACGGGATCTAACATCTTGCACCATGTTTTGATGAAAAGGTGCGCTCTCATCTTCTATATTTAACGAAATAAGCTTCAGCTTTTTCTCAACTAACGTCACTGGGCCATGGATGAACTCTGCACTGCTAAACGCTTCGGCATGTATACCCAATACTTCTTTTAATTTAAGCGCTACTTCTCGCCCAACCGCATAGCCAAAGCCACGCCCTAAAACAATGGTGTTTCGCGTATTTTCTAAATGGGCTTTTGTTAGCTGAGACGGCGCATTGATCACTGCCTCTAGCTGCGAAGGCATGGCTTTTAGCGCATTAAATAGCGAGATATTTTCGCTCCAACGAGCACACAAATGAAGAAGCGCCGACAGGGTTGCTAAAAAACTCTTAGTAGCCGCAACCGCCTTTTCTTCCCCGGCAGATAAAGGAATAACGGCATCAGCCAGCTCGGCTAATGGCGACGTTTCATCGTTCACGAAGGCAACCGTAAACGCCCCGCCGTTTTTGGCCGACTCGGTTTGTTTTAGTATGTCTGGGCTGCGACCAGATTGAGAGATAATAAAGGCTACCGCCCCCTTCAAATTCAATTGGCGTTTGAATATGCCTGCTATTGAAAGGGCGGCACTGCACACTGGAATACCCATTTCGGTTTCAAATAGATATTTTCCAAACACGCCGGCATGATCTGACGAGCCGCGACCAATGATGTAAATTAAGTTAGGGTTTAATTGCTGTAACCTAACCGCTAACTGACTGATCGCTTCATCATTCTTATCTAACTGCTGTGCAATAACTGACGGAAACTCTCTGGCTTCTTTTGCCATTATAGATAAACTCATTTCTCACCTTCTTTGTGATTAAACGCGGCTTTTGCATGATAAATAGCACCTTGTTGCGGCGTAGCTTTGCAGGGTACTAAACGCGCTTTGATGGATTCTGAAAAATAGGCTGAATAAACATTGCTAAGCCCACCTATCATGGCTAAACAATGGTTGTGATCTGCAAGAAGTCGCTTTGCCATACGCTCAATGTAAACGGCACCCTCTTCAAAAAGTGCGGTAACCTTGTTTTGCTTTGTGTATAGCAAAGGCAGCATACGTTCTACCAAGGCGGCATAGTGATGGGTGTTAAATTCCGCACATTTCGCTACGATTTCTTGGGTACATGATGATTGCAGGGCGTTACACACTTCTGCTGCAAGTTCATCCTTTTCTTCCAACTCATCTAAACACAATAGCGTGTGCTGCACTGCCTTTAAGCCTAGCCAAGCCCCACTGGCTTTGTCGCCGATAGGAAAACCGTGCCCACCAACATCTTGAAAAGATTCACCTTGCCACATGGTGCCCGATGAACCCGTACCAATAATTATCGCTGCTCCCGGGTTTCCGTTATGTGCTCCAACGCATGCGGCGTGTAAATCGCTTAACACGTGTAGCGAATGAAACGGGTGCTGCCATTGTTCAAACTGTTGCTTCGCAGACTCAATGTTCGCGCCAGCTAGACCGGCGCCTACCACGCACCGCGACAGCGAAATTTGCTCAGTTGTGTTGGCGTTCCCTGCATTCGAAATAGCGATATTAATCGCATCTACTATCGACGCTTTAGCTAAATCGCTATTGCGCATAATATTGGCGGGGCCACTTACGCCCTCACCCAAGACATTTCCGTCAACGTCTTCTAATCGTGCTCGGCACTTGGTGCCACCACCGTCTATGCCAATAAAAAATAAATCAGAGCTCATTTAAACATCTCAGTATAGATAAATGCATAGATGCACTTGGTAAAAACATGACAACGCTGTCATTTTAACCAATAAAAACAGGCGCTTACAGCTGCACCTGTCGACTCATTTGCTGTGTTCCCGCAATTCTAGCGCGAACAGTTGCGTTCCCCTTCACTTCAACAGGAGCGGTAAAGGTTTCCCACTTATTATCTGAAGTTAAGTACTCCATCGTAAGGCCAGACACTGGCTTTATATGTAACTTACCATTGTTAATTACCGCTGCTGGCGTAGGTACACGCACATTCACTCCCTGCTGCACTAGCGCGGGTGCATGGCGGTTGAATAACGCTAACTCAAACGCTTGCCAGTCGCTTGCCTGCAGGTTTACTAAACCGCCTTTTTTATGAATTGCTTTCGCGTTTTGTTGCCATGGAGCGTAGTGCCAAGCCCGTTCAGCCAAGGCCAATAGTCGGGGAAACACCATATATTCCACGGCGTCTTGATTCACGGTGACTTCCGACCATAGCTGCCCCTGAATACCGATTACTGATGATGTGTCGGCCTCAGCAGAACTGCTGTAACTGTGGCCCATACGGTCGGTCCATACATCGGCATGAAGCGGCAGCTGTTCGGGCATAAACGAAAATACTTTTTCCGTATCGGTTGCCCGTGAGCCCCAGTAATAGCCAGGCTCATAAGGATTGCTTTGGTAAGGAAAGTCAAAATAAAGCACGTCTGGAAACGAGAGTACTACCGGAATATTTTCCTTGGCGAAATGCGATACTGTTTTCTCTCCACCCGCAGCAAGAAGATGCCAAACGTTGGTATAAGCGCTGCTGTTATCCAGTGTATTTACGGCTTTTTCCATGCCATCGCTCCAGCCACCAATTGCTATATTGTGCTTTTGCGCAATTTTCTGCACTTCGGTAACAAACGCTGGCAGTATTTCATCTGCTTTTTGACCTTTAGCAGCGCACACAGGGGATTTCACCCAAGCACCGGCGGTTTCATCGGCGCCAACATGGAAGTGCGTCAGCGGAACGTTGGCCTTTTCATGCAGTGATTTCACAGCAGTAAGTACGGTTTCGATAAAATGATAGCTGCTATCTAAACAGGGGTTTATGGTGTTATCTGAATAGAATTGAACGCTTTCATATTGGGTTTTATCTTCTTTATCTACCAATAAAAACTCATTTGCAGCATCTAAGTCACCCTCTGCCATAAGCCGCTTGTAGCGCGCATTCATAGCAACAATTGCTGCGCGGGCATGGCCAGGCATATCAAGCGACGGAATAACTTCAATGCCGCGCGCATGCGCCATTGTTAAAATTTCAATGTAATCTTGCTGCGTAAGAAAGCCGTTACCTGTAGCACTTTTAAAAGGTCCGCTTCCCAGCTGAGGCAGCAAGCACTGTGTTTCAGACAAATCGTGGCATCGAAACGCACCAATTTTGGTAAGTTCGGGCAATGCATCGATAGCTAATCTCCAGCCCTCGTCATCACTTAGGTGAAGGTGTAGCTTATTGAGCTTATAGGTAAACATTTGGCGAACAACAGATTCAATCGCGGCTTTTCCCGGAAAGTGTCGAGCAATATCTAAGTGCATTCCGCGAAATTCGAATCGTGGCGAGTCTGCAATTTCAGTGATAGGAAAGCGGCCTTGCTGCGCATCAAATATTTGCATTAGCGTTAACAGACCGTAGTTAGCACCAATGTTATCGTTGGCAATTATCGTAGCGCTTTGCTCTGTTATGCTAAGCGCATAGCCTTCCTTCGAGTTTATTGTTGCAGCTTCATTTGCAAGGGCGTTCGCATCGTTAGCGCTGCGAATCATAACCTTAAGCGGTAAGCCTGTTTTCTGGTTTGTCAGGCCAAAATAGGCCATTTGCTCAATGGCTGGAGCAAGCATGTCTTGATCAGACTTATCTATATTAATGCCAGCGGCTGCAACAAATTTACCAGAATCATCTCTTTGAACTACGTTAGGAATAACACGATTCTGGGCATCATCTGAAATTAGCGCTGAATCGCCCTTATTGTATAAATACGCGCTGTCCATAAGCGGTGTATTGTCGTTTTCAGTACGTTTGTACTGGGCTTGTTTGCTCCATAAGCCAGTATGTTGATTGATGAGTAAATTACTTCCCGGCTCTTTCACACGGGTTGTGGAGGCCACCACCACCGCTGATAAAGCAGGGTAAGTTAAGTAATAGTTCGGCATTGCGTCCGAGCGAGAGGCGTGCCAAAAGGGCGCAGATAGCGTTATCTTAACTTGCTCACTTGCGCTCACCTTTTCTTCGAACGTTAGGTGGTGCAGGTCACCGTTTATATGCTCAATGCGAATTGCATTTTTTGAGTCATACCCGCGAATAGGCGCAATATGACTAAAGTAAAGCGACGTAGAGGCTTCAATGGGGGTTGCCATGGTTACTATCGTAAGCTCTGACGAAAAGCAGTTGCCTTTTGGAATATGTACCCGGCACAAACTATCGTCCACATTACTTAATACTTCGTAATGTATATCGAGGCTTTCTCCTAGCGCATTCAAGCTGGCTTGCTGTAGCGAAGGCGTTTCAGCCATTGCCGAGGCGCTACCCACTAGTAGTAACGATAAGCTCAGGCACGCTTTGACAAAATTCGTCGAATTGCGGATCACGTCGCACATCCTTAAATCACAATTTCAGAGTAAAACAAGGGTAAAGCAAACGCCCTACCCTATGCTAAGTGAAGATAGTGAACACACGAACTATCTTCACATACTAGCAACTAGAACTTCATGCTAGCGCCAATGAAGAAACGGCGTCCATTGGCACTTTGCGTTCCACCAAGTCGCTTACCGTCACTGCTTCGAACATAGTAGTTCTCCCAGATTTCGTCGGTAAGGTTAAGGGCTTCAGCTTTAAGTGTAATAGTTTCTGTCACGTTCCAGCTTACCTGCGCATCAAGCTGTGACTGTTCGTCGCGGTACTGATCGCCAATTTCAGCTTGGGCAATAAAGTACTCAGAGCGGTAGTTGTAGTTTAAGCGCGCGCTGTAAAGATCAGTTTCGTAGAACACACCTACGTTAAACGAGTCTTTTGACGTGTTCGGAAAGCTTACTGAGCGCGTTGCGATAGTAGCACCAATGATGTTGCCGTCATCGTCTGTAACGGCAACCGCTTCATCTACTTGTGCGTCGGCCACATCAGTGTAGGTGTAGTTAGCGTAGCCACCGAAACCGTTGTCGAACACATGCTGAATTTGCATTTCGATACCGTCGATAGAGGTTGAACCGCCATTCTCTGGCGTTCTTAGCTGATTGATTTGCTGACCATCAATTTCACGAGATACGGTTTTGGTAAAAATAAAGTCGTTAATATCTTTCTTGAACACCGTTACCGCGGCTACCGACGATTCGCTAAAGTACCATTCTGCACCCACTTCAAATTGGTTAGCAGTTAGCGGGTTAAGCTGCGGGTTACCAGCAGAGCCAGAGCTAGTTTCAGGCGTTAAGTTTACCGCAGGTGCTAATTGAAACGGTGCTGGACGAGTAAGCACGCGTGCTGCCGCCATACGTAGTAACACATCTTCAGATAAGTCGTACGACAAGTTGATGCTTGGCAGCCATTCGTTGTAACCACCGTCAAACGCTACCGCTTCGCCTGTTGTTAGGTCGTAACCGTTCGATGTTGAATCGGTCTCAACGTAACGCATACCCACATTACCTCTGAAACCATCGCCACTAAATTTCGCCATGGCGTAAAGTGCAGTAATATCTTCTTCTATCTCAAATGAAGATTCATCTAAGAATTCATTGGTACGGCGGCAAAGTATAGTAGTGTCATCAGCACATTCGGCTACGCTATATAATGCGTTGTACATGCTGTCTTTGTCAGGGAAGAAATAGCTGGCAGCCACGCCGTTGGTGTTGTCGTGAGACACGTTAATCATGTCGCCATTCCAAAACGATGACGCGGGGCCAAGGCTACCTTCACCCACCGGCGCTAAATTGGCCAAGTCAGTTCTGTAGCGAGATTGCGCAAAGCTACGATCGCGACGCTTAATACCCGTTTTGATTTCGGTTACTGCACCCCAGTCTACTGAATGCTCGTAATCAAACTGGATATAGTTTTCTTTATCTTCCGTTGCATTTAGCTGGTCGAATATTCCTCCCAACCACATTTCATCCGTTGGGTTAGCTAGCCATGGGCTTGCCGTTGTAAAATCGATATACGGGTTGTCGCCACCTGGGTTGTAAAAATCGATGGCTGCACGCGGGTCGTTTGCGCTAGCCCAAAATTCAGTAAAGAAATCTCGGTTTTCGCCTTCACCGGTAGTTGTACCTAACTGGAAGTGCAACTTGCCATCACCCATTAGGTAGTGCCCCTCAATATCTACAATCTCGGTAGACATTTCAGAACCATCGCGGAAGATGTTGTCATACGCCATAAAGCGCGCCCACTCAGGGCGGTTATCTACACCCATCATGCTAAGCGACTCTACTACGTTGTCGCTGCTCACCGTACCCGGGCTGGTGTCAGTACCCGTGTACGCCACACCGCGAAACGGAATACCAATTAAGTTAGAGTTTACGTTGTCAGCTTTAAGCGTTGACGATAAATAGTGGACAGACACATCGAAGTCGTCGGTAGGTGCCCATTGGGCAGTTACATCAAAACCAACGCGCTCACGATCTTGCTTAAACAACGCTGAGCCCATCCCCCATGGAATAGCGCCTTTTTGTGAAGCGCCAACAGGAGCTTCAATAAGTGGGTCGATACGAGGAATGCTAGGGCCGAACCAGCCGAAGTCTTCGTTAGTTTCACGCTCTACCGTTCTTTCTTGATAAGAGCCTGAGAAAAGAATACCAAAGGTTTCGTCATCGTTTTTCCAGCTGTACAAACCAGATAGCGTTGGGTCAAGTGAATCGGCGATATCACCATACTGGCCTTCTACCGAGATTTGTCCAGAATTAGCGTCAAGGTCGAACGGTTTACGTGTTTTCAGAATTACCGTTCCGCCCAATGCGCCTTCATCGATGTCTGCCTGAGACGACTTGTACACTTCTAAACCTGCAATCATTTCTGACGCTAAAATTTCGAAGTTAAAGTTACGGGTTGCGTCTGATAACACAAACCACTGACCGGTTCCCACGGCTTGACCGTTCACTAGGGTCAAGTTTTGGTCTGGCTGAACGCCGCGTATAGTTACTCCTTGCCCTTCACCAAAATCGCGGTCGATGGTAATACCCGGAACACGGGCTAGTGTTTCTGCCACGTTTTTATCGGGGAACTTACCAATGTCTTCAGCAGTGATAGCGTCAACAATGGCGTTAGAAAAACGCTTTGCATTGATGTTGGCCTTTTGGCTTCCGCGGATCCCTGTGACTTCGATGATTTCAGTTTCACCTGCTTCCTGTGCTACCGCAATAGGTGCTGAAATACTTGTTAATGCGCCCATAGCTATGGCGAGGCGAACACTTCTTGTTAGTTTATGTTGTTGGTTTTTGAACATTGTATTTACCTTCTCTCAGCCAAAAATGACAACGCTGTCATTTATTGAAATAATAAAATGACAGGCGTTGTTGTGGGGTACAGCTTTTTGATGACAACGCTGTCATTGAATGTTAACTTACATGACACAATGTAAGGCTGCAATTAATTTTTTAACAAAAAAGTAATACAAGCTTCTTAATTGTTGAAAATTAAACCAATTTTTAGAGTGAGATCGAATTTGGCTGCTACCATCAAAAGTGTTGCCGAAATGGCGGGTGTTTCGATAAAGACCGTTTCGCGCGTAATTAACAAGGAAGGCACGGTAAAACCCGACACCTTGCAACGCGTTGAAGAGGCGATAAAGGCCTTAAAGTACACGCCAAATAAGGCAGCGCGTGACCTAGCAAGCAAAGGGGCTTCGGTACTGGGTTACGTATACGACAACCCCAACGCCTACTACATTATCGATATGCAAAAAGGCATATTGGATGTGTGTCGCAAAAACAATTTCGAATTGTTAATTCACCCTTGCGATGCAAGCTCTAAAAACATAGCGAAAGAGCTGGTGGACATGGTAGACACTGCTCAATTGGCCGGCCTCATCCTTTCGCCTCCGCTGTCGGAAATGCCAGCGGTTTTATCGGAACTTGATCAAAACCAAATAAGTTATGTGCGTATTTTATCTGGAGATGGCCTATTTCCATCGCCCCTCCCCTACGTGTTGGTGAACGACTTCAAAGCGGCATACGATATTACTGAGCACCTTATCTACCAGGGTCACAAAAACATTGCTTTTATTGCCGGTGAAGAAATTCACAAGTCCACCATTGAGCGTTTGAACGGCTACAAAGCGGCGTTAGAAAAAGCGGGTATTGCAATTGATGAGTCGTTAATTATCAAAGGCACCTACTCATTTGAAACTGGGGTAAAAAGCTCTGAAACGCTGCTTGCCATGTCGCCGCATCCTACCGCTGTATTTGCGTGTAACGATGAGATTGCAGCGGGTACGTTGTTTGGTGCACGAATGAAGGGGGTAGATGTTCCTCAAGAACTCGCAATCGCTGGGTTTGAGAAC
>Ga0208704_100204_pt1 | contig 13732 bp, 9 predicted proteins | sample DeeseametaMP0144_FD_184221 | JGI IMG/M metagenome (GOLD analysis project Ga0208704, IMG submission 184221) | Marine microbial communities from the Deep Atlantic Ocean - MP0144 (SPAdes) | ecosystem: Environmental > Aquatic > Marine > Oceanic | place: West of Cape Verde, Atlantic Ocean | collected...
TCATTTCTTTGCTTAGTTTTTGCAGTTCTTGGTTTAAAATGATTTAATTGCCATTCTACTATAGATTGGATTAAATTTTTATTTGGTTTAACTGAAAAAATTTTGTCAGATAATTCTATATTCTCTGTTTTTTTTCCATCTATATTAATTGCTTGTAGTTTCATTTCTTATTTTTTCTCTTCTTTTTTTTCAGTTTTTTTAAGCACCTCTGTTTGAATTTTACTATTTTTTTCTAAGGTAGTAGTCCTAATAATATTTTTTACATTTTTTTGTATCAAAACTAAGGAATTTTTTGAACCAGGCACAGAACCCTTAACAAAAATAAGGTTGTTTTCTAGATCTGATTTAATTATTTCAAGATTTTGAATAGTTCTAACTTTATTGCCCATGTGTCCAGCCATTTTTTTTCCTTTAAACACTTTGCCTGGATCTTGATTTTGTCCAGTAGATCCATGAGATCTATGAGTTACAGAAACTCCATGTGAAGCTTTATTTCCTGAAAAATTATGCCTTTTCATAACACCGGCAAAACCCTTTCCTATAGTTTTTGCAGTGATATCAACATATTTCTGATCCTTAAAAAGCTCCAATCCTATTTCATGACCTTCTTTGAATTCAGAAATATTATTCACTCTAAACTCTTTCAAAATTTTCTTTGGTTCAGTTGCTTTCTTTGTAAAAACACCTTTCATTTGTTTTGTTAGTTTTGAATTTTTAATTTTACCAAAACCAACTTTTATAGCATCATAACCTCTTTTTTCTTTTGTAATTACATCCAAAATTCTTCCTTTTTCTACAGACAAAACCGTAACTGGCACCGAAATACCTGAATCAAAAAATTCTCTTGTCATTCCAATTTTTTTTCCAATTAATCCAATCGTCATAACATTACCTACAATTTAATTTCTATATCAACTCCTGAAGCCAGATCTAACTTCATAAGCGCTTCGACTGTTTGAGGAGTTGGTTCTAAAATATCTATTAATCTTTTGTGTGTTCTAGTTTCAAATTGCTCTCTGCTTTTCTTATCAATATGTGGTGATCGTAATACCGTGTAAATTTCTTTTTTTGTTGGCAAAGGAATTGGTCCTTTAACTTGCGCTCCAGTTCTCTTAGCAGTGTTAATAATTTCAATTGTTGATAAGTCGAGAATTTTATTATCATACGCTCTTAAATATATTCTTATATTTTGTTTGTCCATAATTTTAAGCTAATTTTTTAGTTACTTCATCTTGAACATTTTGAGGAACTTTTTCATAATGGCCAAAGAACATTGAATATGAGGCTCTGCCTTGAGACATTGATCTAAGATTGTTTATATAACCAAACATATTTGCTAAAGGTACCATTGCACTAATAATTGTAGCATTTCCTCTTTTGTCAGTGGTTGCAACTTGTCCTCTTCTACTATTCAAATCACCAATCACGTCACCCATATAATCTTCGGGTGTAACAACTTCTACTCTCATGACTGGTTCGAGAAGTTTAAGAGCAGCTTTGATGCAAGCTTCTTTAAAACAATATCTTGATGCAATTTCAAATGCTAAAACACTTGAATCAACATCGTGGTGTAAACCATCCAAAATAGTAACTTTGTAGTCAATAATAGGAAATCCAGCAAGAATGCCGCCATCGGCAACACTTTCTATACCTTTTTCTACTCCAGGAATAAATTCCTTAGGAATAGATCCTCCCTTTACTTTATTTTCTACTTCTCTTCCTTTACCAGGAGATAAAGGCTCAACACTTAATTTAACCTTTGCAAATTGCCCTGCTCCACCACTTTGTTTTTTGTGTATATAAGTGTGTGTCACTTCCTTTAATATAGTTTCTCTATACGCTACTTGAGGAGCTCCTATATTCGCTTCAACTTTAAACTCTCTTTTCATTCTATCTACAATAATATCTAAGTGTAATTCTCCCATACCCTTTATTATTGTTTGACCAGATTCTTCATCTGACGTGACTCTAAAAGATGGATCTTCCTTGGCTAGCCTTCCTAAAGCTTCTCCCATTTTTTCTTGGTCTGCTTTAGTTTTAGGCTCAACAGCAATTTCGATTACTGGATCTGGAAAATCCATTGGTTCCAATACTATAGGTTTTGCCTCATCTGATAGAGTATGTCCGGTAACGGTGTATTTTAATCCTGCTAAAGCCACTATATCTCCAGTATTAGCTTCCTTGACATCTTCTCTACTATTAGCATGCATTAATAACATTCTGCCGACTCTTTCTTCTTTATCTCTATTGGTGTTATAAATTCCAGTTCCAGATTTTAATGTACCTGAATATATTCTTATAAAGGTCAACGTTCCTACAAAAGGATCGGTTGCAACTTTAAATGCTAGAGCTGATAATGGTTCATTATCATCAAATTTTCTTTCAATTTCATCTTTTGAATTAGGCTTTGTGCCCTTAATTGATCCTAGGTCCTTTGGACTAGGTAAAAAATCTACTACAGCATCTAATAAAAGTTGTACGCCTTTATTTTTAAATGCTGACCCAGTAAACACTGGTACAAAATCAAATTTTAAATTGCCTTTTCTAATACAAGATATTAAATCAGCTTCTGATATTTCCTTACCATCGAGGTAATTGGCCATTAATTTTTCGTCTTGTTCTACGGCAGTTTCTACTAATTCTTTTCTATATTTTTTTGCTTGCTCTTGTAACTCATTTGGTATTTCTACATATTCAAATTCGGCACCTAGTTTTTCTTCTTTCCATAAAACTGCTTTCATCTTTACTAAATCTACCACACCCTTGAATGAAGCCTCTATTCCTACTGGTATTTGCATAACCAATGGTTTAGATCCGAGACGATCTTTTATCATATCAACACATCTAAAAAAATCTGCTCCAGTTCTATCCAATTTATTAACGAAACAGATACGTGGAACTTTATATTTATCAGCTTGTCTCCAAACAGCTTCCGATTGAGGTTCTACTCCAGCAACACCATCAAAAATAGCAACGGCACCATCTAAGACCTTCAAAGATCTTTCTACTTCAATAGTAAAATCGATATGCCCCGGTGTATCAATAATATTAATTCTATGTTCTCTCCAATAACATGTGGTAGCTGCTGATGTAATTGTAATTCCTCTTTCCTGTTCTTGTTCCATCCAATCCATAGTAGCTGCACCATCATGAACCTCACCTATTTTGTGACTCTTACCCGTGTAATATAATATTCTTTCAGTTGTGGTTGTTTTTCCAGCATCAATGTGCGCCATGATACCAATATTTCTATATTTTTCTAATTTGTGAGTTCTGGACATCATTACCACCTATAGTGAGCAAAAGCTTTATTTGACTCGGCCATTTTATGAGTATCTTCTCTTTTTTTCATAGCAGCTCCTTTTCTTTGTGAAGCATCCATAAGTTCATTAAATAATTTATCAGACATCGTTTTATTTTTTCTTTTTCTTGTAGCTTCTAATAACCATCTTAAAGCTAGAGTATGTGATCTTTTTATTTTTACTTCAACAGGAACTTGGTATGTTGCTCCACCGACTCTTCTAGATCTAACTTCAAGGTTAGGACGAATATTATTTATTGCATCATTAAAAACTTTAATTGGATCTTCTTTGGTCTTATCCTTAATTTGTTTAAAAGCTGTGTAAATTATTTTTTCAGCAGCTGTTTTTTTTCCAGCATACATAATAAAATTAATAAATTTTGCTAAAATTAGTGACCCATATTTCGCATCAGGATAAATAGTTCTTTTGGGTGCACTACTTTTTCTTGACATAAGTCTATTTTGGTTTTTTAGCTCCGTATTTAGATCTTTGCTGTTTTCTTGCAGCTACTCCTTGTGTATCTAAATTTCCTCTCAAGATATGATATCGTACACCTGGCAAATCTTTTACTCGACCACCTCTTATTAAAACTACAGAGTGCTCTTGTAAATTGTGGCCCTCACCTGGAATATAACAAGTAACTTCGTGACCATTAGACAACCTAACTCTTGCAACTTTTCTAAGCGCTGAATTTGGCTTTTTGGGTGTTGTTGTATACACTTTTAGACAAACACCTCTCTTTTGAGGAGAGCGTTCTAAGGCAGGAACTTTACTTCTAAACTTAGGTTTAACCCTCGGTCTTTTAATTAACTGATTGACAGTTGGCATAACTTTATTTTTCTTATAATGATGGGAATAAAAGTAGTAATTGTATGAATTAAATCAAACTTTTCAGTTAGTGTTTAAGGTAAATACCACCTCACTTCTAACCATCAAAATTGCGCTAAACTACTAATTGAAAAGTTAAAAGTCAACACACAATTGTTTTAAAATGTACATTTAAAAGTGGAAAAACAACTAAATAATGAAGCTTTTTTATGTAGCAGGAAGTTGTTTTTCTTCAGATTTCTCAGATATTTCTTTAGCTAAAACTGCATCCTTGTCCGCTGACTCTTTAGCTAAAATTGCATCCCTGCGCGCTGCCTCATTTTGCCATTTGATTTTAGTATGTCCAGTACCAGCAGGAATAAGCCGTCCAACTATAACATTCTCTTTTAATCCTTTGAGTTTGTCAACTTTACCTCTTATTGCTGCATCGGTAAGCACTCTTGTAGTTTCTTGAAATGACGCTGCAGAAATAAATGAATTGGTTTGTAGCGATGCTTTGGTTATACCTAATAAAATTCTTTCTGCTATGACAGGTTTTTTTCCTTCTTTTTTTAAATTCTCATTTATTATATCTAAATCAATTTTATCAATTGTTTCTCCTATTAAATATTTTGAGTCGCCCGGTTTTTTAATTTCTACCTTTTTTAACATTTGTCTTAATATAGTCTCTATATGTTTGTCATTAATAACAACACCTTGCAAACGATAAACTTCTTGAACTTCATGAACATAATACTCTGTTAAAGCCTCAACTCCTAATATTCTTAAGATATCATGAGGCGCTGGACTTCCATCTAAAAGATATTCACCTTTCTTTATTTTTTCACCCTGATTAAAATTTATGTGCTTTCCTTTCGGAATTAAATAATTTGATGATATTCCTTCGGGAGTTACAATAGAGACTTTAAGTTTTCCCCTTAATTCTTTTCCAAATTCGATTGTACCATCATTTTCCGCTATGATTGCACTATCTTTAGGTTTTCTTGCTTCAAATAATTCTGCTACTCTAGGCAATCCTCCGGTAATATCTTTAGTTTTAGAAGTCGCCTTCGGCAATCTTGCTAATACGTCTCCTGCAAAAACTTGTTGTCCATCCTTTACAGATAAAATTGAATCTGGCACTAAATAATATCTAGCTTCGTTATCGTCAGCTTTTTTAATAACATTACCTTTCTCATCTCTTAGAGTTATCCTTGGTTTTAGTTCTGTATTCTTTGATTGAGATCTCCAATCTAAAACAGATTTTGAAGATATACCTGTAGCATCATCTACTATTTCAGCTAATGAAACGCCTTCAACTAAATCCATATAGTTTGCGACACCACTTTTTTCTGCGATTACAGGTAAAGTATATGGATCCCATTCACAGATTTTTGTATCTTTTTTTACTTTTTCATTATTATCGCAAAAAAGCTTAGCTCCATAAGGAATTTTATAAATTGCAAGTTGCCGGCCATTTTCATCTTCTATAGATATCTGGGTATTTCTTCCCATTATGATTTTATTTTTTTTAGAGTCTTCAATTAGATTTCTATTAATAATTTTTATTATACCAGTTGAATGCGCAATTACTGACGACTCTTCCTTAATTTGCGCAGTACCACCCACGTGAAAAGTTCTCATGGTAAGCTGAGTTCCTGGTTCTCCAATTGATTGTGCAGCAATCATTCCAATTGCCTCACCAATGCTCACTAATTTTCCTCTTGATAAATCTCTTCCATAACACACAGCACAAACACCCTCTTGTGAAATGCAGGTCATTATTGAATGAACTTTAATAGACTTAACTCCAGCAGTATCTATATTCTCGCATGTTTCCTCATCAATTAATTCCTTTTTCTTTATTATAACTTCACCATTTATTGGGTGTTTAACATCTTCAGCAGCAGATCTTCCTAAAACACGGTCGGATAAACTCATTATAATATTACCGCCCTCAATAATTTCTGACAAAGTAATAGAATCTTTTGATTTGCAACCGCAATCCGTTTTTGTAATTGAAATGTCTTGAGAAACGTCACAAAGTCTTCTCGTTAAATAACCTGCATTAGCCGTTTTTAAAGCGGTATCTGCTAATCCTTTTCTAGCACCATGGGTCGAGTTAAAATACTCTAATGCTGTTAATCCTTCTTTAAAATTTGCTGTTATTGGAGTTTCTATAATTTCTCCCGATGGTTTTGCAATAAGTCCACGCATTCCTGCTAATTGTTTCATTTGCGCAGCAGAACCTCTAGCACCAGAATTAGCCATCATATAAACTGAATTTGTTTCAATTCTTCCATCTGACATAACCTTCGTTGCTGAAGAAATTTCTTTCATCATTGCATTAGCAACTAAATCTGTACATTTCGACCAAATGTCAATTGTTTTATTATATTTTTCTCCTCTTGTAATTAAGCCTTCAGAATATTGACTTTCGTAATCTTTTATTTCTTTTTTCGCATTATTTATAAATTTTTGTTTTGTTTTTGGAATAATTAAATCATCTTTTCCAAAAGAAATTGCTGATTTAAATGCATGTTTAAATCCTAATGTTTTAATTTTATCACAAAAAATTACCGTTTCCTTTTGTCCGCAGTAACGAAAAACAAGTTCAATAATTTCGGAAACATGTTTTTTTGATAAAATTCTGTCAATTAATGAAAATTTAATTTTATGATGTTTTGGTAAAATACTAGATAAAATAAATCTTCCTGCGGTACTTTTATATTTTTCTATAATTTTGTTGCCTTTTTCGTCAACAGTTTCAAACCTACATATTATATTGGAGTGTAAACTAATACTTTTAGCTTCTAATGCTTGCTCTATTTCCGCAACATTAATAAAATATCCGTTAGGTTTATCTTTTTCTTGATTTTCAGTTGATTGAGATAAATAATAAATTCCTAAAACCATATCCTGGCTTGGCACAATTATAGGTTTGCCATTTGATGGGCTTAATATATTATTTGTAGACATCATTAATACACGAGCTTCTAATTGCGCTTCTAAGCTCAATGGAATATGAACTGCCATTTGATCACCATCAAAATCAGCATTGAAAGCAGCGCAAACTAAAGGATGTAATTCTATAGCATTACCTTCAATCAATTTTGCTTCAAAAGCTTGTATACCAAGCCTATGCAAAGTTGGTGCTCTGTTTAATAAAACTGGATGTTCTCTAACAATCGTTTCTAAAGCATCCCAAACTTCGCTTTTTTCTTTTTCAACTAGCTTCTTTGCTTGCTTAATAGTTGTTGCAAATCCTAATTTATCTAATCTTGCATATAAAAAAGGTTTAAACAGTTCTACGGCCATTTTTTTAGGAAGTCCACATTGATGAAGTTTCAATTCAGGACCCGCTACAATTACAGATCTTCCAGAATAGTCTACTCTTTTACCTAACAAATTTTGTCTGAATCTGCCTTGTTTACCTTTTAACATTTCAGCTAAAGATTTAAGTGGACGCTTGCCAGTACCTGTCATAACTCTGCCTCTTCGTCCATTGTCAAATAGTGCATCGACAGACTCTTGAAGCATTCTTTTTTCATTTCTTATAATTATATCTGGCGCTTTTAAGTCAATTAATCTTTTTAATCTATTATTTCTATTAATTACCCTTCGATACAAATCATTTAAATCTGAGGTGGCAAATCTTCCTCCATCTAGAGGAACCAAAGGCCTAAGTTCTGGAGGAATAACTGGAATAGTTGTTAAAATCATCCATTCAGGTTTATTGCCCGATTCTAGAAACGATTCTATTAATTTTAATCTCTTAACAGTTCTTTCTTCAGTTACTTTTGATTTAACATCAATTAATACTTCTCTTAATCTGTTTTTTTCAGCCTTTAGATCAATATTTACTAATAATTCCCTTATAGCTTCAGCTCCAATAGCTGCTTCAAAAGCATCTTCTCCGTATTCTTCTTGAGCTTTTAGATATTCGTCTTCTGAAAGAAGTTGCTTTTTTTTAAGTTTTGTAAGTCCTGGCTCTATAACCATAAAACTTTCAAAATATAAAACTTTTTCCACTTCTTTAAACTTCATATCCACAGCCAATGATATTCTACTTGGGAGAGATTTTAAGAACCATATATGAGCAACAGGGCAGGCTAATTCTATATTACCCATTCTCTCTCTTCTTACATTTGATTTTGTAACTTCAACTCCACATTTTTCACAAATTATCCCTCTAAATTTCATCCTTTTGTACTTTCCACATAGACATTCATAATCTTTAATTGGACCAAAAATTCTTGCACAGAATAGGCCATCTTTTTCTGGTTTAAAAGTTCTGTAATTAATTGTTTCGGGTTTTTTTATTTCTCCGAATGACCATGATTTAATTTTTTCAGGACTTGCTAAAGAAATTTTTATTTTATCAAAACGTTCTTCGATTGGATCGCGCTTAAATAATTTAGTTATATCTTTTTCCATAAAAAATTAATTTATTTCAATATTTAAAGCTAATGACCTAATTTCCTTGATTAAAACATTAAATGATTCTGGAATACCAGATTCAAATTTATCGCCACCTTTAACAATGGTTTCGTAAACTTTTGTTCTTCCTGCAACATCATCAGATTTTACTGTTAAAATTTCTTGTAAAGTATATGAAGCTCCATATGCTTCTAATGCCCAAACTTCCATTTCTCCAAATCTTTGACCACCTTGTTGAGCTTTCCCCCCTAAAGGTTGTTGAGTAACCAAACTGTAAGGACCGGTTGATCTTGCGTGAATTTTATCCTCAACTAAATGATGAAGTTTAAGCATATAAACCGTTCCCACAGTAACTTTTCGATCAAATTTTTCTCCTGTTCGGCCATCCCATAATGTAGTTTGGCCAGACGAAGGCAAATCAGCTAATTTAAGTAGTTCAGCAACATCATCAACGGACGCTCCATCAAAAACAGGCGTAGCTATAGGTATTCCTAATGATAAATTTGAAGATAATTCTTCAAATTCTTTTTTATTTAATGATTTAATATTTGTATCATATACATCTTTACCATATATTTTTTTAAGAACTTCATGAATTGAACTGTTTCTTTTGTCTATATCTGTCTTAAGCTTTATAATTCGATTAATTTTTTCTCCTAACTCAGAACAAGCCCAACCAAGGTGAGTTTCTAAAATTTGACCAACATTCATTCTACTTGGAACACCTAATGGATTTAGAACTACATCAACAGGTTTGCCATTTTCCATATAAGGCATATCTTCAATAGGAACAATTTTACTTATAACTCCTTTGTTGCCATGTCTTCCAGCCATTTTATCTCCAGGTTTAAGACTTCTTTTAACAGCAACATAAACCTTTACCATTTTTAATACGTTTGGTAAAAGTTCGTCTCCTTGTTGAATTTTTTCAACTTTATCCTCAAATCGTTCCTTGATGTCCTGGTTTACTTTAGTGTATTGATGTTTAAGAATTTGTAGATCCTTATTTGTTTGTTCTTCTTCAAAAGCCATTTTCCAATAATCGTTTAAATTTAATTTTTCTAAATCTTGTGAAGTAATTTTGGTACCGGGTTCAAGATTTTTAAAGTCATTACTTAGCTTGCTGTTATTTATAATTTCCTGAGCTCTTACTTTAATATTTCTTTCGAGAATTTCCTCTTCCACACCTTTATCTTCCTGAACCGACTCTATTTCTGTTCTTTCAATTGATGTGGATCGCTCGTCTTTTTCTATTCCATGTCTATTAAAAACTCTTACATCAACTACTATTCCGGTACCTCCTGGTGACATTTTTAAGGATGAGTCTCTAACATCAGTTGCCTTTTCACCAAAAATAGATCTTAATAATTTTTCTTCAGGATTGGATATTGTGTCACCTTTAGGTGTAACTTTACCAATTAATATATCGCCTGGTTTTACCTCCGCTCCAATATAAACTATACCTGATTCGTCTAAATTTCTTAAAGATTCTTCACTGACATTTGGTATGTCTCTTGTTATATCTTCGGTTCCTAATTTTGTATCTCTAGCCATTAATTCATATTCTACAATATGAATTGAAGTAAAAACGCCGTCTGTTACACATCTTTCAGAAATTAAAATTGAGTCTTCAAAATTGTAACCAAGCCATGGCATAAATGCCGCTGTAATATTTTTGCCTAAAGCTAACTCTCCCAATTTAGTTGCAGGACCATCTGCAATAATGTCTCCTTTTTTAATAAGGTCACCAATTTTCACTAGAGGACTTTGATTAATGCATGTATTTTGGTTTGATTTTTGAAATTTAAGTAAATTGTAAATATCTACTCCTGATTTTGAAAGATCTTTTTCAGTAGCTTTAACAACTATTCTTTTTCCATCAATTTTATCAACAATGCCATCTCTTTTAGCTATAATTGTTACTCCCGAATCAAGAGCCACATCTTGTTCGATTCCAGTTCCAACCAATGGTGACTCCGGTTTTATCAAAGGAACAGCTTGGCGCATCATGTTTGATCCCATTAAAGCTCTATTTGCATCATCGTTTTCTAAAAAAGGGATCAGTGACGCAGCTACCGAGACAAGTTGTTTTGGAGACACATCCACATATTCAATTACGTCTGGCTTAGCAAGAATAAAATTAGGTGATTTTCTACATGACAAAAGTTCTTCTACAAAATTCCCATTTTCGTTTATAGGTGAATTAGCTTGAGCTATAGTATACTTTTCTTCTTCTACGGCAGACAAATATTCTATTTTATCTGTAACTTTCCCATCTACTACTTTTCTATAAGGGCTTTCAATAAATCCGTATTTATTGATTCTAGAGTATGTCGCTAAACTGTTTATTAATCCAATATTAGGACCTTCTGGCGTTTCTATAGGACATATACGTCCATAATGAGTCGGATGAACATCTCTAACTTCAAATCCAGCTCTTTCTCTTGTAAGGCCTCCGGGGCCTAGTGCAGAAACTCTTCGCTTGTGTGTTATTTCAGATAGTGGATTTGTCTGATCCATAAATTGAGATAATTGTGATGTTGCAAAAAAATCTTTCATAGCTGCAGATATTGGTCTAGGATTTATTAAATCTTGAGGCATGGCAGATTCTACCTCTAACAGAGTTGACATTTTTTCTTTTATGACTCTTTCCATCCTTAGAATGCCAATTCTAAACTGATTTTCTACTAATTCACCTACCGATCTTACTCTACGATTTCCTAAATGATCTATATCATCTACTTCACCTTTGCCGTCTCTTAAATCAAGCATATGCTTAATGATTGCTACAATGTCCTCGTTTCGTAGAATTGTTATTGTATCACTACATTGAAGGTGTAGTTTGGTATTTATTTTAACTCTACCAACATCCGAAAGATCATAGCGCTCCGAAGTAAAAAACAACTTATTAAAGATTTCGTTAGCAACTTCAAAAGATGGCGGTTCTCCCGGTCTCAAAACTTTGTAAATATCATTGATTGCTTCTTCTTTAGAATTATTTTTTTCAATATTTAAAGTATCAAGTAAGTATGACCCTTTATTTATGGGATCTACATCAGCTATTGTAAGTGTATTAATATTTAGTTCTAATATATTATCTAAATTTTCTTTTGAAATCGATGAGCCAGTTTTTAAAAAAATTTCATCAGTTAATGGATTTGACAAATTATTTTTTATATATTTGTCTAAAAAATAATCAGACGAAACCAAAATATTTTTCAAACCTTCATCATAAATTTTTTTAGCTATAACAAAATTAATTTTAGATCCTATTTTTAATACTTTCTTTCCATTGGTAGAATTTATAAGATCGTTTCTTAATTTAATCGGACGTTTATAATCATCTGGATTAAATTTTGTTTTCCATTTTTTTGTTTTTTGATCAAAATTAAAAGTTTTGAAATCATAAAATAAATCTAATATTTCTATCTTTTTATAGCCTAAGGCATAGAGTAAAGTTGTGACTGGTAGTTTTCTTTTTCTATCTATTCTAAAATATAGTATATCCTTAACATCGTACTCAAAGTCTAGCCAAGACCCTCTATTTGGTATCACTCTACAATTAAATAGCAATTTACCGCTGGCATGTGTTTTTCCTTTATCATGATCAAAAAATACTCCAGGACTTCTATGCATTTGATTTACAACAACTCTTTCAATACCATTAATTACAAAAGTTCCGCTAGGAGTCATTAATGGTATATCTCCCATGTAAACTTCCTGTTCTTTTGCTGAAAGAACTTGTTTTGTATTATTTTCTTGATCTATATCGTATATAACTAAACGCAAGGTTGGTTTTAAAGCTGAGGAATAGGTTAAATCTCTTTGTCGACATTCTTCAACAGAAAATTTTGATTTTTCTAAACGAAAAGACAAATATTCCAAAGTCGCTTTATCAGACAATTCTTCAATAGGAAAAATACTATTGAAAACTTTAACTAAACCCTTTTGTAAACTAGATTCAGAATTTTTTTTTGAAGATAAAAATTGATTATATGATTTTTTTTGAACCTCTATTAAATTAGGAATAGATAAGATTTCTTTTAATTTCCCAAAATTTTTTCTGATACTTTTTTTTCCAGTAAAAGATAATTGCATGCTCAACATTTACATCCCGCGATGTAAATTAAAAATTTAAATTTAAAAAAATTACTTTAATTCTACTTTAGCTCCAGCAACCTCTAGCTTTTTCTTTACTTCTTCAGCATCTTTCTTTGCTACGCCAGATTTTATTTCGTTTGGTGCTGCCTCAACTAAATCTTTTGCTTCTTTTAAGCCTAATCCTGTAAACGCTCTAACTTCTTTAATAACATTAATTTTTTTGTCTCCAAATGCTGTAAGAAATACTGTAAATTCTGATTTTTCTTCTACTGGTGCTGCTGCTGCCACGGGAGCTGCTGCTACTGGTGCTGCAGCTGTAACACCCCATTTGTCTTCTAATTGTTTTGAAAGTTCTGCTGCTTCAACAACAGTAAGTTTTGATAATTGGTCTATAATTTTATTCAAGTCTGACATGAAAATTCTGATTTAAGTTTTTTTACTCTTTGCGTGCGCCAAAATAGCAATTTTTGCGCCAGGTGCAAGTAAAATACTTATTATTTTTTGTGCAGGAGTTGCTAAAATACCTACAATTTTGGCTCTAGCTTCATCCAAAGTTGGTAGTGTGGCAATTTTTTCCACATCTTCCAAAGTAAGAGGCTCTTCCTGCATGATTCCACCAATAATTTTTAAATTTGAATTACTTTTAGCAAACTTAGTTAAAATTTTTGCAGAAGTTATTGCATCATCCGAAAATGCAACGGCTGTAGGCCCGGAAAACAAATTTTCTAATTTTTTAAATTTGCTCCCCTCTAAAGCTAATTTTGTAATTCTATTTTTGGTAATTTTAAAAAGAATTCCATGTTTTCTCATTTCCTCTCTTAATTTATCAATTTGATTTACTGTAAGACCTTGATAATGAGTTACAAAAACAGAGCTTGTTTTTTTAAAGAAACTTTTCATTTCTTCTATATAAGTCTTTTTTTTAGCTTTGTTCATCATGACGGTTATTTGCTTAATTTTAATTTATAAGAAATTCCCATAGTAGATGTTAAAAAAGCAGATAAAATAAAATCGCCTTTAATACCGCTAGGTTTTTCTTTTAATATAGTTTCTAAAATAGAATTATAGTTTTCTTTAATTTT
>Ga0208704_100205_pt1 | contig 13697 bp, 15 predicted proteins | sample DeeseametaMP0144_FD_184221 | JGI IMG/M metagenome (GOLD analysis project Ga0208704, IMG submission 184221) | Marine microbial communities from the Deep Atlantic Ocean - MP0144 (SPAdes) | ecosystem: Environmental > Aquatic > Marine > Oceanic | place: West of Cape Verde, Atlantic Ocean | collected...
GGTAATCCCAAGCGCAATAGCAATTGGTTCTTGATGATGAAGTAGGAATTAAACATTAAACCCACGTAAGTAGGTTTAAGTAGGTTTTAAATAACGGTACCGAGCAATAAAATTGCACAAAAGGCGGTGGAATATGTACTCGATCCAAGAAATACCAAACGCATGACCACCACGCTGCAAGGGGATAGTTATGAAGTGGCAGGCATTGGCTTGATTGGTTCAGCTTATATTTTTGTCAAAGACCGAAGTCTGAACACTATTGAGAAAGCACAAGGTAAAAAATTTGCCATCCTGCATTATGACCGCGCACAACGAGTGATGGTGGAGCGGGTAGGCGCTGTACCTGTAATGTCGGATATTTCCAACTTTATAAAAAAGTTTAATACAGGCGAAGTCGATGTGGTTGCTGCACCTGCATATGCCTATAAACCACTAGAAATTGAAAAAGGCCTAGGCTCTAAAGGGGGCTATGCTTAACTTTCCCGTGGTCAATGTCACTGCAGATTTAATTGTTAGACCCGAGCGTTTTCCTGCTCAATTTGGTGAGCAATCACGGCAATGGTTTTTACAAAAAATCCCGCAATCCTTTGCCATGGTGCAGCGACTAGAAGCTGCCATTCCAAGCAAAATCTAAATGCAGCTCAGCAAAGAAGACAAAGAAAAATATCAGCGCTTGCTACGGGAAGGGCGCATTGATTTAACCAAACAAGGGATCTATGACCCAGGCATGATGCGCGTGCTGAAAAAAGCCCGCTGTACGGTTGAACGCACCAATTTTGAATGTTCATTGGGTGGTGAATAAGGCGAAAATCTGTATTTCTTTGTAATATTAAGCATCATTCATGTAAAACGGATGATGCAGGCTTTTTATTTTAATATGATGAATTTAAAATGCTTTTACTAATCCTGTGAAAATAAAAATGAGAGAAAAGAAAAAAATTTGCCCAATTGACGGTGGTTTTTGAGTAAATGCTCTATTTTTTTAATTTTAACTTGCTTAATATTTTGCATGTGTATGGACACCTGTTAAACAACAAAACGAACAAGGACACAAGAATGAAAAAATTAACCCTCGCACTCGCTGCTTTTTCTGCTTTGGGTGTGGCGTCAACAGCACAAGCGGCTAAAGTGGACATCTGTGTATTTGACTTGCTTGGCAAATCTGGTGAGTCGTATCAAATGGCGCAAGAATGGGCTTTGGCGGCAAAAGGCTGGGGGGCTGAAATTAATTTAATCCCTCGTCAAGATGAAGCCGTTGCCGACAACGACTTTAAAGCAGGCAAGTGTGATGGCGTGTTTATGACCGCTATGCGTGCACGCCAGTACAATAAATTTGTCGGTTCTATTGATGCTTTGGGCGGAGCGCCAAGCAATGCCATTGCACAACGTGCAATTACTTTTGCATTGGATCAGCGTAATGCGACCAAAATGGTGACCAATCTTGGAGGTAAAAAATATGAAGTGGCAGGGATTGCACCTTTAGGTTCAGCTTTTATTTTTGTACGCGATAAAAGTATTAATTCCATTGAAAAAGCGGCAGGTAAAAAGTTTGCAGTCTTGGGCTATGACGATGCCCAAAAAATCATGGTACAACGCGTCGGTGCGCAAGCGGTGATTTCCGATGTGTCTAACTTTGTGGCAAAGTTTAATAATGGTCAAGTCGATATGGTCGGGGCACCTGCTTATGCTTATAAACCCCTAGAAATTTATAAAGGTTTAGGCACGAACGGCGCAATGTTTAACTTCCCTGTACTACAAGTGACAGCTGACTTTGTGATTCGCCCAGATCAATTCCCCGCAGGCTTTGGACAAAAATCGCGAGATTGGTTTGTGAAAAACCTACCGAAAAGCATCGCAATGATTGGTCGTTTAGAAGCAGGCATTCCTGCAAAATACAAAATGAATCTTACAGCAGAAGACAAAACCAAATATCAAAAAATGCTGCGCGATGGTCGGATGGATATGACCAAACGAGGCATTTATGATCCAGCAATGATGTCGGTGTTGAAAAAAGCCCGTTGCTCGGTCGATAAAGCCAACTTTGAATGCTCACTGGGCGGTGAGTAATTTGCCGAGTGTAATCAAAGAAAGCTCAGTTTAATTGGGCTTTCTTTTTTTGCTTTTAATCGACCGATTTAAATGGTTTTGATGCCGCTAATTTATATAGCGCGTAGGAAATGAGTGGTTTTGAACCGAGTGAAGTGTCAGTCGGGGCATTAAAAAATAACAAAGAGCACAAGTGAGTGACTCATCACAATAAACAACAATAAGTCTAAAGGAAGATGTATGAAACAGTGGATGAAAAGCCTGAGTGTTGGGACATTAGTCATTTCTGCAACAGCGATGGCACAGGCCAAACAAGTGGTTTGTGTATTCGACTTGGTCGGTAAAAATGGCGATGTGTATAGCTTGATGAAAGATTATCAGTTGGCGGCTAAAAACTGGGGTGCGGATATTGAATTGCGGGTCGGACAAAACGAAGCCGTGATTGCTGAGGATTTTAAAGCAGGAAAATGCGATGCCATTAGTGTTACAGGCATGCGTGGGCGTCAATTTAATTCGTTTACAGGTTCACTCGACGCGATTGGTGCGATTCCCGATCTCAATTTAGCGGTTAAAGTGATGCAAGGCTTGGCTAGTCCCACTTTTGCTAAACATATGGTCAATGGCAAGTATGAAGTGGCAGGTGTGATTCCTGTGGGGGACGCCTTTTTATTGGTGAATGACCGTAGCATCAATACAGTAGCGAAAGCCGCAGGCAAGAAAATTGCGGTTTTAGACTATGATCAAGCGCAAAAAGTCATGGTTCAACAAATTGGTGCGCAAGCTGTGAGTGCCGATGTCACGAACTTTGGTGCAAAGTTTAATAACGGTCAAGTCGATATTATTGGTGCACCTGCTGCGGTTTTTAAGCCCTTAGAGTTACATAAAGGCTTGGGGACGAAAGGGGCGATTGTGAATTATCCGATTTTACAGGTCACTGGTAATATCATCATTCGTCCGGATAAATTCCCTGCGGGTTATGGACAAAAATCACGGGAATGGGTCAAAGGCCAGCTGCCGCGTGCATTTGGTATCTTGGGTAAAATGAAAGCCTAAATCCCACAAAAATATTGGATGCAGGTACCTGCTGCAGATCAACCCGGTTATCAAAAGATGATGCGGGAAGCACGGATTGATCTCACCAACCGCGGTATTTACGATAAGCGAATGATGAAACTATTATGGCAGTTCCGTTGTAAGCAAGCTGCGAAAAACTTTGAATGTGGACTGCAGGATGAAAATTACAAACAATCTTGAGAAAATTAGTCTGATTTGACTTTAAATATTCAAATAGGGACCATATATTGAGTATGCTATACTCAAAATATGGTCTTTTTGATTTGAAAGACAGCTGAACCGAACTGAGGAATCTAAGATGAATGCCCAAGCACTTGAACTAAGCGACAATGCCGCAAATAAAGTACGTCAATTACGTGACAGTGAAGGGAATCAAGATTTAATGCTTCGTGTATATGTCACGGGCGGTGGTTGTTCAGGTTTTTCTTATGGTTTTAACTTTGCTGAAAACCAAAATGAAGACGATGCAGAATTTATCAATGGTGATGTCAAAATGTTGGTTGACTCATTGAGTTATCAATATTTGGTTGGTTCAGTGGTGGATTATATTGAAGGTTTGGAAGGTTCACGTTTCATTGTGCAAAACCCAAATGCAACAACAACGTGTGGTTGTGGTTCATCTTTCTCGATCTAAGCCTGATCTGATTAAAAAAGCCCTCATGATGAGGGCTTTTTTATGTGCAATCATTCGCTTTCAATCGAGTTTAATCGCATCCAGTAAGTCAAAAATAATCGTGGTGACATCTTGGCTTAAGTCACGGTTATTAAAAACTTCATAGGCGGTAATGGTGACATCGGTGTCACTCGGTAACAGTTTCTGTTCTTCTTCAATCAAGTCATTGATCGGTAAAAGCGTCTGTTTCACTTCCAGATGTAAAACATCCTTAAACTCTAAATTTTCATCTTCAAGTTCTAACAGTTGCTCGTTGAAATAGGGCAATAGAATAGAATGGAGATAAGGTTGAATCTCAACAATATCAAAGATTTCGATATCACGAGTTTCTTCAATCGTACTGATGTGGTCATTTACTTCGATTAAGATATGGTAGTAACTCACATTCGTCTCCAAAGCTTCTAGTGGATATTCAATTATTTACAATAACACGAACCCGAGTCAAGATGTGCTGTGATTGTATTTCATACACCCATTAAAATTAGGGGATTATTTTTAGCAATCCATCACTTCAACGGGCATTAAACAACGCAATATCAGCACTTTGTAAACGAAAATGCTGCATATCTTGTTCCTCTAACATTGGATACATCAGGGCTTTTGGATCATTATGATGTTTCATTCCGAGGGTATGGCCAAATTCATGCGCTAAAGTCAGACGTAAGTCTTCTTTGGACTCAAACTCATAAATATGAATTTCACGCCCATTAAACAACCCTTTATCGAACAGACGGGGTTGAAAGCGATGATTGAACTGGTCAATGGCGAGATTATGGCCTTGATCTAAACGATTCAGCTCATCTACCTTTTGGTTGTAGGCATTCACTTGCAGATTAAAGCTGGCAATTTGTTGGTCTAAAAAGTGTTGCTGTTGACGCAGCTGCGCCAAACTCTGTTGTACGGCCGCTTGCTGCGAAGCAGGAACTCCGCCGTGCTGGTTATACTGACGGATCATGGCATTATAGTTTTGACTAAGTTCCTGCAGACTCTGTTTTTGCACATCTAAAGCCCCTGAGTGGCGTGCCAGATTTTGTTGTATGGCTTTGAGTTCATTATTTTTTTGACTCAGCCCGTGTTCATTTTGTGTCAGTTTAGACAGTTGATCGCGGCGTTGTACCGACTCATCTTGACGCTGGTCATAAATGAGTCGAATACTGAGCCGAGCATTGGGGTCATAGACAAAATAGTCTTGGCCTAAACCCTGTTTCCAAATATCCGTGGCTTGCTGGCCAATCTGCTTTAGCTCATGTTCACTAAGACCAAAACGTGGATCGACTTCCGCAATACGATAGCGAATACGCTGATCGAAAGGATGGGTGAGTCGATCCAGCAGTGGATTGAGGCGCAGCTGGGGCTGTTGCATATTTTGATACAGAATCAACCCTAAAAAGCCCAGCAAAGCAAACAAAAGACTTTGACGCATATTTCTTCATATATCTTTATTTTTAGCTACTTTAGCGTAAATAATACCTTTACAACATAAAAAAATGCGTCTTCTCTGTGGGTTTAAATTATTCCCAACGCTGTCAGACTTTGTTTGACCAATTGCTCACGCACGCTGGCCGAAATCCCTGTTTTCATATGCATATTCAAAGCAAAATATGCTTTTTCACCTGTTGAAGTTTCGACCCAGCCTGCCCACCAACCGACTTGCGGTTCCAAATCCATACCCCAGCCTGATTTTGCATAGAGTTTATAATTCGGTTTTTGTTCAATCAGCAGCATATCTTGTACTGCATGTTGCACATTGGGCTTAAATGCGAGTTGCGTATTGGCCAGCTTCTCTACAAAAAGAACTTCTTGGACAGGTGTAATTTGCAGTGGACCGACTAACCAAAAATTATCGACAACGGTGCCAATCTGTTGATTGCCATATCCAATGCGCTGTACTTCTTTTTGCATTAGGTCTAGACCAATGCGCCGTGCAAGCTCCTGATAAACGGGAACGGCAGATGCTTGCATGGCTTGCCCTAAAGTCATGTCTTTTTCCCAAGCAGGGAAGCTGCGCTTTTGACCATCCCATTTAAATACCTCGGTGCTGGTTGCTTTACCATGTTCTAGTCCGATTAAGGCATTCAGCATTTTAAAGGTAGAGGCAGGTACATAGGGTGTCTGAGCACGGCTCAAGTCATTGCCGTAGCTGTGCAAGCCATGCTTATCCTTAATGACAATCACCCCCGTGGTTTGGAGTTGATCGAAGGCCTGTTGGATCTGCTGCTGCGCACTTTGTTGCTGGTGATTTTTAGTTGTTTCTATGGAGGGGTTTATTGTGGTACAAGCAGAACCGAAGGTTGTAATGAGGGCGATGAGGCCCAACTGTAAAGTTTTCATTGAAGGCTAAGATCTAAATTTTTTATCAGCCTAAGGTAAAAGTGGAATGTGAAACAACAATATTTAGGTAATAAAAAACCGCGCGAAAGCGCGGTTTTTTATTAAAGAGACAAATTATTTTTTGTCATCTTTTACTTCAGTGAACTCAGCATCTACAACGCCATCGTCCGCTTTTTGTTGTTGACCAGCATCACCGCCGAATGCATTCGGGTCGAAACCTTCAGCACCGCCTTGACCTTGCGCAGCTTCATAAGCGCGTTGCGTGATCGGCATGATGATGTTTTGAAGCGCTTCAGTTTTCGCTTTGATGTCTTCAACGTCATTTTCTTTAGTTGAAGCTTCAAGCTCAGCTACCGCAGTTTCAACAGCAGTTTTTTCATCGCTTGTTACTTGCTCGCCTAGATCTTTTACTGCTTTTTGAGCAGAAGATACCAATGCATCCGCTTCGTTACGTGCTTTCGCAAGTTCTTCGAACTTACGGTCTTCTTCAGCATTTGCTTCAGCATCTTTGATCATTGCTTCGATTTCAGCATCAGACAAACCTGAGTTTGCTTTAATCTGGATTGATTGCTCTTTACCAGTGCTCTTATCTTTAGCCGATACTTTTAAGATACCGTCAGCGTTGATGTCGAACGATACTTCAATTTGTGGCACACCACGTGGAGCAGGTGGAATGTCGCCCAATTGGAAGTTACCCAACAATTTGTTTTGCTGTGCCATTTTACGTTCACCTTGGAACACAGAAATGTCTACAGCAGGTTGGTTGTCCGCAGCAGTTGAGAACACTTGAGATTTCTTCGCAGGAATCGTGGTGTTTTTCTCAATAATTGCTGTTAACACGCCACCCATGGTTTCGATACCAAGTGTCAACGGAGTAACGTCAAGAAGAAGTACGTCAGTTTTGTCACCAGACAATACCGCACCTTGAATCGCAGCACCCATTGCTACCGCTTCGTCAGGGTTCACGTCTTTACGTGGTTCACGACCGAAGAACTCTTGTACTTTTTGTTGTACAAGTGGCATACGAGACTGACCACCCACCAAGATCACATCAGAAATCTCAGACGTTGAAAGACCAGCATCTTTAAGTGCAATACGGCAAGGTTCAATGGTACGAGCAACAAGGTCAGCCACTAAACCTTCAAGTTTTGCACGCGTTACGTTGATCACTAAGTGTTTAGGACCAGTTGCGTCCGCCGTGATGTACGGAAGGTTAATTTCAGTTGCATTTGATGAAGAAAGCTCGATTTTTGCTTTTTCAGCTGCTTCTTTCAAACGTTGTAATGCAAGTGGATCTTGTTTCAAGTTGAAGTTTTGTTCTTTCTTGAACTCTTCAACCAAGAACTCGATTAAAGCGTTATCGAAGTCTTCACCGCCAAGGAAGGTATCACCGTTAGTCGACAATACTTCAATTTGTTGGTCGCCATCTAAGTCAGCGATTTCAATGATAGATACGTCAAAAGTACCACCACCTAAGTCATAAACTGCAACTTTACGGTCGCCTTCTTTTTTGTCCATACCGAACGCAAGTGCAGCAGCCGTTGGTTCGTTGATGATACGTTTAACTTCTAAACCTGCGATTTTACCCGCATCTTTAGTTGCTTGACGCTGTGCATCGTTAAAGTAAGCAGGAACGGTAATCACCGCTTCAGTTACTGTCTCACCTAAGTAATCTTCTGCTGTTTTCTTCATCTTTTTCAAGATTTCAGCAGAGATTTGTTGTGGTGCAAGTTTCTTGTCGTTTACTTCAACCCAAGCATCACCATTGTCAGCTTTGATGATTTTGTAAGGGACAAGACCGATGTCCTTTTGAACCGCTTGGTCTTGATACTTACGACCGATCAAGCGTTTGATTGCGAATAATGTGTTTTTAGGGTTAGTCACTGCTTGACGTTTTGCAGACTGACCCACCAAGATTTCGCCATCTTTATACGCAATAATCGATGGTGTTGTACGTGCACCTTCAGCGTTGTCGATCACTTTAACTTTGTCGCCTTCAAGTACAGCGACGCAAGAGTTTGTTGTACCTAAGTCAATACCAATGATTTTAGCCATTTGGATGATTCCTCAAAAATTTTTGCAATGTTTTTGCTTGTTATTCGATATGAGAGCCGTTCAATTTTTTTCAAGTGATAATCAAGAAAAAATTTTACAAACTCTCGAATTTATAGAGTTTATGCGCCAACCATGACCATTGCTGGACGAAGCAAACGACCATTTAAGGTATAACCTTTTTGTAAGACCGTTCCGATCTCGTTGGCTTTCGCATTTGGATCAATCCCGACTGCTTGATGCAAGTCCGCATTGAAACCATTTGCTGTATCAACTGCGACCACACCAAATTTTTCCAGTGCAGTCAGTAACGATTTCAACGTCAGTTCCACACCTTCAAACATTGGTGTTTTTTCCTCACCCGATGCGCTAAGGGCACGTTCTAAATTATCCACTGAGTCCAGTAACTCTTTTGCGAATTTTTCGAGAACGGTGTCTTTATGCTTCTCTGATTCACGTTGAATACGCTCTACACTTTTTTGTGCTTCGTATACAGCATTTGCAGTGCGGGCTTTTTCAAGCTTTAAGCTTTCTTCAAGATTGGTAATTTGAGCTTGTAAATCCTCAACTGAAACTTCAGCTTGCTCCGCTTCAGCTTGAGTTTGCGCTGTTTGTGAATCCGCTTGCTCTTGCCCTAGATCTTGAGCTTCTTGATTGTGCTCAGTCGCCATTGATTTACTCCGTTTAAATGGGTTCTTAAACATGTACAGTCCTTCAGGCATCAGTGTTAACTGGGTTAATCTGAACTGCCATGCGTTATTGAATTCAGGATTACTACAAAAGGTCGGGGCAACAGCCAAAAATTCAAGCGGCTTCAGTGATTAATTCATGTATTTTTGGTAAAAATTTGCTGAAATCAGGCTTTCTTGGTGCTTATTCTGTCCGAAGGTCCATTTCCAATCTGGCTTTAGTTTTTTTATGTTGAAAAAGGCTAATCGTTACATTGAATTATTTTAATCAAATTTATCTGTTTTACTAATTTTTCGATTGTCCACATAATGAGTTCATCAGCGGTGATCATACTTTGTGGAGAGAGCAAAGTATGGTGACTGCGATCTATTTGGATAGCTTGGGGAAACCCTCCTAATTTAGAGATTTAGGTTTTTGAATAGTACGTCTCCCAAAAGTACTCTATTCGGTGCAAAGGTATAATGCTGTCAGGATGCTTCGAGCTTTGTGCTTAAAATTCGATTTTACTGCTGTGGTTTCTTTATTTTTGTATGTTTTTTCGAGCTTAATCCGCCTTGGATTAAGCTTTTTTTGCTTCAAATTTAAAAATAACATTATTTAATCGTGTATCAGCATACAAGAGTTCTGCAATGCTGAAGAGTTGAGGGGCCAAGTATAGATTTCCTTTTGTGCTGCTAATCGAAGAGAGAAACAATGAAGAATCAGCACATTAACTTGCATTGCTGTTGAGATGTAGCGCTAAGGCGGCATTTTCGCCCAATTAATAAAAAATTGCACAAGTTGTACTCGAGTCTGCAAAAACTACAACTCAGCACGTGTGTAAAAGTTTTCAGATTTGACAAAGATAGGCAGGGCAAAGTTTGGCTTTGCTATTTTTGTATGACGTAAAAGGAAATGGAAGAATGTTAAATAAGAAAACTGCATTATTGTCTCTAGCGCTTTTAGGTTCAGCATTTGCGATTGTGGGTTGTAGCTCAAATGAAACCAGTACAGCGCCTGAGTCCGCTCAAGTGACTACTGCACCAGATGCAACAGCAACCGTTGAGGGAAGTGCTGGAGTCGAGGTTCAAGCGGATCCTGCGGCTCAGATTGAACCCATCCAATCTACACCTGCGACAACACAACAATAAAGCTTAAAAGAGAACTTCTCTTACACTCGCTTTGTTAAAGACCTTCACAGGATGCCGTGAAGGTCTTTTTTTATAGGATAAATCACTAAAGCTGTTCAGCCGTGTTATTTCATCAGTCTGATGTGCGATGACGATTTTATCGCTCTTGACGTGAGTTATCCCAACCTTTGTTTTGATCGCGGCGTTGATCATCGGTACGTTGCTTACGATCGTTATTGGATTGTTTACGTCGATCTTCAGTTCGTTGACGCTCTTGCTCACGACGTTTGCGTTCGGCATTTTGTCGTTGCTGACGCTCAGCATCATAACGTTTACGTTCTTGGTTTAATCGCTCTTGCTCACGCTTTTTCTGTTGCCAGTCTTGATGACGTTGATGAGCGATCCGTTTGCGCTCAGCTTCAATACGTTGCCGTTCTTGTTCGCGGTTTTGGCGTTCCCATTCAGTATGTCTTTGACGGTTTCGGTCTGCCTCGCGGCGTTCGCGTTCAATGCGGTTTTGTCGTTGTTGGTATTCCCAACGTTGGCGGTCTCGTTCACGTTCATAGCGATCATGCTGGTCGTAGCGTCGATCGTCATAATCATAGCGGTGGTCATAGCGTCCGTCATAATAGCCATCCTCAGGAAAAGCCACACAACCAACAAACAAGGTGCTGATGAGTGAGAGGAATATTATTTTTTTAGTCATGGCAGGTCTCCTTCATAAAAACGGAGTAGCAAAACACTCCTAAATCGGCATAAAAATTGTCAATGACAAGCTCTTAAAAGAAGATTAGCGTATAGGGCGTATTGCTATGTATCTTGATGTGAAGACTTATATAAGAGAATGGTCACATAAGTGCTGATCATGTAGAGAATATGAAGAACGATAAAAGGATATTATTGACATGGGCGTGTTGAATCAAACTTTACAACAATGGGTGGAACAAGGCCAAGGCAGTGCGGCACGAGTAATTGATCGCTTACCGACAGTAGCACAAGAAGGCTTGGTTAAAGCGCTGGGTTATCCTCACCAGTTTGAACAACTGGACCCCTTTATCAAATGCTTAATGGCAGCTCAATATAAGCAAGGAAAATCGGGCTTTATTTTTGAAGACTACCACCGTTCGCGTAAATTGTTTGATCATCAAATTCAAATGTTGACCGCCAAACCCAGCACGGTAAAACAAGTGGAAGATTTACGTCTACCTCTACAAAGTGGAACTGTATTTGCGCGGCATTATCATCCTGCACCGAGTAAGAAACTTCCGATGCTGGTGTTTTATCATGGCGGTGGCTTCGTGGTCGGCAGTCTCGACAGTCATGATGAAGTCTGTCGCTTACTTGCAATCCATGCCAAAGTACAGGTGCTCAGTATTGATTATCCTTTGGCGCCAGAAGTTGGCCCAAATGTATTGATTCAATCCTGTGAAGATGCTTTGGCTTGGGTCTATCAAAACCGTCGTCAGTTCAAAATTTTGAAAAATCGAATTGCGGTGGCTGGCGATAGTGCCGGTGGTAATATCAGTGCCGTGGTGGCGCAGCGAACTGCTGCAAAAGCTTATGCGCCAAGTGCACAACTGTTAATTTACCCCGTGGTCGATTTCAAAAGTCGCCATCCATCGTTCTTTGCTTATAAAGATGGACTGACCTTAACGGGGCAAGATGTCGATAGAGTGACGTCGTTGTATGCTGAACAACATCAGGTAGCTCTGGATGATCCTATTGTTTCGCCGACTTATGGTGTATTAAAAAGTGTCGCACCCGCTTTTGTCATCACCGCAGGTCATGATTTATTGCATGATGAAGGTGAAATTTATGCCATCAAATTAAAGCAGCAGAGCAATAAGGTTTATTATCAGAATTATCTAGATCAACCCCATGGGTTTGTGAACTTCACCATCATTTCTCGTCGGGCAAAAAAAATTACCATAGAAATGGCAAAGAATTTTAGAAAATTTTGGGATAAGAATGCCAAATAAAAAAGCATGGATTTTAAAAAGAATGTTTCACGTGAAACATTCTTTTTTTATTTAGAGCGGATTTTGGCTTCTGGAAAAACGAGCTGAAAACTCGGGACATAAAAACTTTGTAGAGCCTTGGCTTGGCCAAAGTCTGGGAAGAGGGTGGTATGGTTTTGCCATTCAAATTTTTTCAGTTTTATTAGCTTTGCGCGAAACTGTGGAGAAAACTCATAGCGTTGACCTTGCCATGCTTGTTGTATTTTGAGCATGGAACGTGGAATGTGATGACTATTAATATAAAACGGACGTGCCTTTTTGCATTGGGTGAGTGTTAAACACAGGGTTTGGTCTTGAGTGCTGAGTTGACATTGTGTTGTTTCGTGCTGCGTATGCCAGTCAAACTGAGCGAACTCTTTCGGAATGCCCCAAAGCTGTTGACCATGTTCAACTGAAATCTGTGTAGACACATAAATTTTAGGAATCGAGCTTAATCGCCGTTTGCTCAGTAAAGGGTGGTCGAGCAAAAGCAGTTCATCATAAGGTCCAACAGGGGATTGATGATAACGCACCAACATGACTTGAACCACACGACCAATCGGGGACGGGGCGATACGAAACGCTTTATATTGTCGGGTAAATTGCGGACTGATCCAATAATTCAAAATAAAGCCTTCACCTTGTAAATGCCAAGGTGGAAATTGACTCAATTGAGACAGGGCTAAAGCTTCATTCATCGTTATTCTCGTTTTCTTAGAAGAAGTAGTGTTTTATTTATACTGAACGATTAATATACCGAAATCTAATAACATCTGAATGCTGTGAGTAACGAAATGTTAAAGAAGAGTTTAGTTGCAGTGGCGGCTACATGTATGAGTATGGCGGTCATGGCAAATAACACGATTGTTGAAATGAAAACATCAATGGGCAACATCGAAATTGAACTGTTTAATGATAAAGCACCAATCTCAGCAAAAAACTTTGAAGACTATACGAAAGCTAAGTTTTATAACGGCACGATCTTTCATCGTGTCATTCCGGGTTTCATGGTGCAAGGTGGGGGTATGACTGCTGACCTTGTAGAAAAGCCAACACGACCAGCCATTCAAAATGAATCAAGCAATGGTCTATCGAATAAACGTGGCACTTTGGCGATGGCACGAACCAACCTACCGCATTCTGCAACCAGTCAGTTCTTTATTAATGTGGTGGATAATAACTTTTTAGATAGAAGTACCAATAACGCAGGTTATGCGGTTTTTGGTCAGGTCACTAAAGGTATGGATGTGGTGGATAAGATCACTAAAGTACCGACAGGACGTGCAGGGCCACATCAAGATGTACCAAAACAACCCATTAAAATTCTCAGTGTGAATATTAAAGCAGCAGCAGTGCAAAAGTAATGAAAAAAGAGAGCAGAAATATTAAATCTATATTTCTGCTTTAAAATTATTGGGTTAAGTGTATGGTTGTATGTTTTTAAACCTTTTTAGTGCATAAAAATACAACACCCGATAAAACAACCAGTTAAAAGCACTTGCAAAGATTTCGTAATGGTCTAGAATGCACCCCATACCGACGAGATAGACGGAAACGAACGAAGCACGAAGTGCTGAGTTGTTAAGTTTATCGAAGTCCAGCTTCTAGCACTGACGAGGTGTTAGAAAGATCATTAAGAGATTATGAAGAACAACTTGTGTGGATTTTTACTGATTGATCGATCGAAAATATTTCATTGATTGAATGGTAAAAATTACTCGAAGT
>Ga0208704_100214_pt1 | contig 13215 bp, 14 predicted proteins | sample DeeseametaMP0144_FD_184221 | JGI IMG/M metagenome (GOLD analysis project Ga0208704, IMG submission 184221) | Marine microbial communities from the Deep Atlantic Ocean - MP0144 (SPAdes) | ecosystem: Environmental > Aquatic > Marine > Oceanic | place: West of Cape Verde, Atlantic Ocean | collected...
AATCAATGAAATATTTTCGATCGATCAATCAGTAAAAATCCACACAAGTTGTTCTTCATAATCTCTTAATGATCTTCTCACTGATTCGTCATCAGCAAGCTAGGTCGGCTATACTACTCTCTTTCAAGAAGAAGTCAACTGGTTTTGTTAATTATTTTTAAACTTATTCAAGACTCTCAGATTCCACCACTTGGGCTAAATCCTTGTTTCTCAACAAGTTTTAATCAACATCACCGCCGATGGATGTGCATTCTACAGCATTTCACATCCCTTGCAACACCTTTTCTCAATAAATATTTCTGCATGTTTATTTTTCAAACTCATAAAATTATAAGTTACTGTTATTTATGTAAAATATTTTTTAATAAATTTATCTACTTCCTAGTTAGCGCCTTAAACCGCACCATCACATTCGCACAAATTAAACTTAATATATTGTTTTAATTCATTTAAATAACAATATATCGAAATAATATTTAAATACTTTATTTAAATCGCTGTTTCTTTCTACTTTTTATGGTGAATATCCACTCAAAATGCTGTTTTCTCAGTCAATTTCTATCTTAGAACCCAAAACAGCCATTCTATTTCTAGAATGGCTGTTTCCGATCACCAGAATAGATTTAGAACTTCATACTGATACGCGCCCAATAATTACGTCCAATATTATTAAATTGTTCTGTTGCAGCATAACCAAAGCCTGAACTTCCAAGTTTATTCAAATGCTCGGCATAGTTTTTATTCAGCACATTATCTATTCCGACTGAAAGGTCTAAATCTTTTTGGATATTATAAGTCCCATTTAAAGACAGAGTTCCAAAACCTTTACTCTCTTCTAAATCGTATCCAATGATATTGCCTTCTCGATAGCTGGTACGATCTTGTGCTGCCACCACACGCCATAACAAACCGAGATTATATTTCTCTTGCACATAGCGTAGATTGAAACGTCCTTCTAATGGTGCAATTTGCGGTAAAGCGGTGTGATCCGTTGTATTTTCACCCCATGCATACATGGCACTGATGTCCGCTTGAATTTGATCCGTCAACTGGTAAGCCAAACCTGCTTCAGCACCCGCAATGGTTGCATCGACATTTCGGCTTTTGGCTTCCAACCGCCCCATTGAGCCTGTCGGAGTATATGCCACTAATATATAGTCTTGAATCAAACCTGCATAAACTGAAGCCCAAGATTTAAATGCACCCTGTTCATATTGATAACCTGCATCAAACTGTGCGGTTTTTTCATTCTCTAAATTGGCAAAGGTCGTACCTGTACTTTGATGGTATTTGGTACTAAACAATTCCCAATAATCAGGCACACGCTCTACATAACCTAATCCTGCGTAAGTTTTAACATGTTCCGCAAGTTCACTTTCAATTCGAACAAAACCACTTGGCAGGGTTTCTTTACGCTCTGTATCAGTGGCTAAGTTATCGATCTTCACTTGATCGAGGCGTGCACCTGTCACCAGTTTATGCTGATCATTGAATGCATAACTCAGCTCACCGAAAGCCCCATAAGACTCAAAATCCATATCTCCGACACGAGCTTTATTTTGATAAGGAGACATTAAGCTGCCACTACGTTTAGTATGCTCATTTTTTTGACTATCAATACCTGAAATAAGTTGCAATTTCCCCCAGTCCTGCGTCATAGCAACCCGTGCATTTAAAGTCCTACGAGCAACATTTGAAGCCATCGGCATTGACATACCATCTGCGGGATTAAATTTTCGCAAACTAAAATTATCCATGACATGATCGTTATAGCTATAGTCCACTTGCGCTTCGACTTTCTTGATCACCTCACTAATGTTTTTCTTTTCAACATGTAAACCTAGACTTTCACGAGCAAACTTAGAACCATCCATGCTACGTCCAGCATAAACAGCCTCACCATCACTCTTCCCACCTTTCAGCTCTACCCATGTGTCCTCATTTGGAGTCCAGCCCAGCGCGAGATCTGCATTCCACTTTTCCCAATCGGACGGAACCGTATTGCCAGCTCCATCTTGATAACTATCTGCAATCGAACGATTGGCATTTAAACGTGCGTATTTCGTTTCATCACCAACAGCGGCTTCAACATTCTGATCCAAACGACCGTAAGAACCAAGCATGACACTGGCTTGTCCGCGATAAGGTTTCGCCGAAGTGAGCTGTTCAGGCTCACGTTCAAAAATAACGGTTGCGGCTGAACCGGTATGCGCATATTGAACAGTTTGTGGTCCTTTCACGACTGTGATTTTGTCATAGCTTTCAGGAGAAAGATAAGAAGCAGGATTATCCATACGGCTTGGGCATGCACCTAAATTTTCCGTACCATCTGTGAGGATTTTAATACGAGAGCCAAACATACCACGGAAGGTGACATCACCATTCGCCCCGCCATTTTTGATTTGGTTAAAACCCACAATAGTTTGTAGGTAGGCTGCACCATCAACCACAGGAATCGGCTGAGTGGGTTGTTTAGGGTCAGCATGTACAATCAGACCATGGGCATCATTGCCCTGCTGAGCCGTCACCACGATAGGCGCTAAAATGTGCGCACTGTCTACTTCAGCGGCAAATACTACGCTTGAAAAACAAGCAAGAGAAATCGCAGCCGCAAGAGGCTGTAAAAAGAATGTAGGCTGAGCCATTTTTATTCTCACTGAATCTATAAATACAACTAGGCTAGAGTCCGTTAAGACCCGAAAAATATATGTCTAGGTTTATACAAACAGTGGCGGTGCACGCCCTTGAGGTAGTAAGAAGAGTTGTTGCAGTGCAAACCAAACATGCGCAAAGGCTTTTTGAAATGCAATTAAACGAACTTGAATACGGTCAAGTACCGCTTTTAACTCTAAATCTGGCGGTAACACAAGATTGCCATATACCGTACAGTATTGGCATTGATGACTTGCATCATGATGATTGTGTTCAGCAGGTTGTGAACTGAGTTCATGCTGAGCCTGCATTTCATGATGATGTGTGGAATGCTTTTCAGCATGAGAACTGAGATGTTCAACTGGTTTAAGTAAAAGCGCACGCGAAATGGTTTCACAGACTGGCGCAATTTGATATTGCGTCGGTAGTAAAGGCTGTAAAAAAACAGCAATCTGTAAAAACACGGCTACACAAGACAGTAGCAACGCAGCTCTAAAAAACAATCCATTCCATCCGAATTGAGAACGCGGCCAGTATAACAAAGCCCAATCGAAATTGGGCTCACTTTAAAGATGATTTTTAAGCAAAAAAACTTAACCGCGTTTTACAGCTACTTTGTCTCTTTGGCGCTGACGAGTCAATTTTTCCACTTTTTCACGTGCACGTTGACGCTTCAATGGTGACAAATAGTCGACGAACAATTTGCCATTTAAGTGATCCATTTCATGTTGAATGCAAACAGCGAGAAGTTCGTCAGCTTCGATCTCAAATGCTTGACCTTCAAGGTTAATTGCTTCGATCTTTACGCGTGACGGGCGCTCAACTTTGTCGTATATTTGGGGAACTGATAGGCAGCCTTCTTCATAGGGCTGCGTTTCTTCAGTCAATGGGGTAACTTTGGGGTTAATGAATACCAAAGGTTGATCTTTATGTTCAGATAAGTCCATGACAATCAACTGAATATGACGATCAACTTGTGTCGCGGCAAGTCCAATGCCTGGCGCTTCATACATGGTTTCAAACATATCTGCAGCCAGCTGACGAATTTCATCAGTAACTTCTTCGACGGGTTCTGCAATGGTACGAAGACGGGGATCAGGAAAACTTAAAATAGGTAATAAGGCCATACTGCGTCCTCAATTATGCCATTGATCAAAAAACCAAATGAAGGGAATGCTTGATCAAAAAAATGTGTGTAATATCGTTATTATAACGCAACTACATACATAATTTTAGGAATTATGATAATGAAAAAGGTTTTTATGGGCATGCCATCTTTTAGTGCCTTGGGGTTTAAGCAACACATGTTAGCACTTGCGGTTTGTCTAAGTGTTGGCGCTGGCGTCATTTCAACAGCTCAAGCTGCGCCTACACGAAATTACAATCCACCTGCTTTAAAAGCCAATGCACCGAATGTTTATGTGGTGAAAAAAGGCGATACCCTGTGGGATATTTCTAAACGTTTTCTAAATAATCCTGTGCGTTGGCCTGAAATTTGGGCCAGCAATAGACACGTCAAAAATCCGCATTGTATTTTCCCAGGTGACCGCTTACTGATGTGTACTCATGAAGGCCGTCCAATTATTGGTAAAGACGAAGGTGATGGCTGTGAAGGGATTATTCGTCGTTATACAGGCGGCACTAAACTTCAACCTCAAGCACGCGTTGAGTCTTTAAACAATGCCATTCCTGTCATTCCACTGGAATACATTAAAAACTGGCTTGAACACAGCACTATTCTTTCAGAGGAATCTTTGGAAGGTACACCGTATATCGTTGGTGCTGCCGATCAGCGTGTGATTGCAGGTAAAGGTCAAACCGTTTATGCACGTGGCCAAGGCATTGAAGCCGGTCAACGCTACGCGATTTACCGTGAAGGCGAACCGTACATTGTGACGGATGCAGAGGGTAAAAAACAAAATCTAGGTCTAGAATTGACTCAGGTTGCTTCAGCCATTGCCATTCGTGGTGAAAATGACATGTCTACTTTAGAAATCACAGATTCGTATAATTCTGAAGTACGTCGTGGTTATCGCGTACTGCCTGAATACGACGCCATGCTTCCAACCTTGTTCTACCCAACACATGCACAAGATGTGACTGAGGGTGGACAAGTGATTCGTGTTCAAGGTTCGATTGGTCTAGCTGCAAAGCATTCAGTTGTGACGATTGACCGTGGCACAGTGGATGGCGTTCAATCGGGTTATGTGTTCTCGGTTAGTCAAAAAGGTCAAGAAATTCGTGATCCGAAAACCAATGAAAAACTGACCCTTCCAACGGAGCGTATCGGCAACATCATGGTCTTTAAAACCTTTGACCGTGTCAGCTATGCTTATGTGCTCGACAGCGAACTACCAATGAACTTGGGCGCGAAAATTTCTCCCTCTGTAGTGGATGAATAATCCGTTGCCTTAAGGTGTATATATGCTGAACTCTTTATCACATGAACAGATTGCAACAATCACCCTGTGGTATTTAGTTCAGCATTCTTTATCCAGCTTTCAAAAACTACAGCAGCATTTTGGCACAAGCACAAAAGCTGTTACTGCCTCCAATCTTCAGATCTGGCCAAATCTTGGCTTACACAAAAGCCATCTACAACGTGTCGTAGAAATTCAAACACCTGCTGGACAAAACAAACTACAAACTTTATTGCATGACGTCCAAGCCAGTTGCGATTTTATTTTGCTTGATAGTGAAAGTCATTATCCCTCGCAGCTGCTGCCCTATTCTGACCGACCACCGATTTTATTTGGTCAGGGCGATCCACAAAGTTTACTCCAACCTCAAGTTGCTATCGTCGGCAGTCGAAAACCCAGTCCACACGGCAAACAAGTGGCTTATGACTTTGCCTATTACCTCGCCGAAAAGGGCTTTTATATTTGCAGTGGTTTGGCTGAAGGCATTGATGCAGCGGCACATCAGGGCGGCTTAAAATATCAACGTACCATTGCAGTGATGGGCACGGGCTTAGATCTCACTTACCCTTCCCAACATCAAACACTGCGTACGCAAATATTAGAAAATAATGGCTGTATTATTACTGAATTTTTACCACATACACCGCCTTTACAGCATAATTTTCCACGGCGGAACCGCATCGTCAGTGCATTGAGTTTAGGGGTTGTGGTTGCAGAAGCCGCACTCAAAAGTGGCTCTCTTGGTACAGCCAAATCTGCTGCTGAACAAGGGAAAACCATTTTTGCGATCCCCGGTCATATTTACAGTGAACACCATCAAGGCTGTCATCAACTAATCCGAGAAGGGGCGATTTTGGTCGATCATCCTGAGCAAATCATTGAAGACTTGGCACTTCCCACTCAATGGCATAGCCAATCCCAGTCGCAAGAAAACACCCCAAGCGCTAGTATTGATATCCCATCTGATTTACTCGAACTTTATAATCAACTGGATTGGGTGGGACAAAATATGGATCAACTTAATTTCAAACTTAACACCGATATTGCCACACTCACTAGCCAGTTAATGGAACTGGAAATTTTGGGGCTCGCACAACAACAGGCTGGCAATTATCTGCGTTGCCGTTCCAGCCAATAAGGTTCACAATAACCCTTTATGAATCAATAAAAGGTACTAAGTGTAATGATTACCACCTCTGTGACTGAAGCGGCGCAATGCTTAAAACAAGGTCAAGTTTTAGCATATCCAACAGAAGCAGTATGGGGTTTAGGCTGTGATCCGTATAACGAACAGGCCTTTCTAGATATTTTGCAGATTAAGCAACGCCCGATTGAAAAAGGGGTAATTTTACTGGCTGGGCAAATTGCTCAAGTTGAACCGCTTTTAGAACATTTAGATCCCCACATCCGTCAACAAGTGATCGAGAGTTGGAGCGATCGCAGTCCATCAGAACGCGCAACCACGTGGTTACTACCGGCAAATGAACACATTCCGACATGGATTAAAGGCAATCACCCTAAAGTTGCTGTACGGGTAACCACGCATCCGATTTGTGTGGCGCTTTGCAATGCCTTTCAAGGCTTCATAGTCTCCACCAGTGCCAACCCCGCTGGATTATCACCTGCCCGTTCACTACAAGATGCCAACCACTACTTTGCCCAACAGGTCAATTATCTGAATGGTGACCTAGGCTTGAGCCAAGAACCGAGTCGCATACTCGATGCCGAAACTGGAGCCGTGGTTCGTGCTTAAAAGCATGCTCTTTCTCAGAATTTTTACTGAAAAATAGATAAAAAAAAGCTCAGCCATATAGGGATGGCTGAGCATAAAAAAGGATGTGTAATCACATCCAGAGGGTCTGAAAACTGATGAGCAAACACTTAATACCCGTTTTGACATTGGCCTAAGTTTGCAGTGCGCGTATTATGTAGCAAATTGCATTTCTAAACAAATAGATTTTTTATATTAAAAACAGCGTTAAAACGCTGATTAATGGAGATAATTAAAATATAATTCAAATTATCTACCTATTTTTAATCAGCTTTTGCATACATTAAATACATTCACCATCTAAAATAGCATTAATAAATTAACTTATTAATGAATTATTCTATTAAAAAAATAATTTAAATGGTTATTTTTTAATCAAAATCAATCCATCGAGTTTGCTAAAGGTGGCGTTTTTAATGATGTTTTACGCTGTGCAAGTAAAATACCACAGATAATGACCACTCCACCGACCGTATGATAAACCGTCCACGCCTCTTTCAACCAGACATAGGCAATCACTGCGGTAAAGACTGGCATCAAGTTCATGAAAATACTGGTTCGATTCGGCCCTAAATGGGTAATGGCCAACATCCACAGTAAAGGGGCAACTAAGGAAGGGAAAATGCTGGCATACATAACACTTGCCGCATTTTGACTATTGATTGAATCGAGACCGAAATAGGCAATAAAAGGTAAATGGTAAAGCAGTGCAAAAAAGATCTGCACATAGAGGCTCAACATCAAGGGAATTTGCAATTGCCACTTTTTCAAAAATACCCCATAAAAGGCATAGAAGAATACCGCAACCACCATCAGGACATCTCCCAAATGCCCGCCCGATTGAACTAGCCCTGCAAGATTGCCCTGCCCAATGATATAAACCAAACCTGCAAAAGATAAAATACTACCAATCATCGCAAAACGATTTGGAATATCTTTTAAAATCAGCAGTGAAACAAAAATGGTAAAGATCGGAATAAAGGCATTAATCAGTCCCATATTGGTCGCGGTCGTATAGTGCGCTGCGGTGTAAGCTAAGCCCTGATACAACACCAGACCAAATGCACTTAGCACTGCCAACTGCCCCAAATGCGCTCGGATTAATGCCCACTGCCGACATAATGGTCGCACAACAAAAGGTGTTAACAGAATGAAGGCAAAGAACCACCGATAAAAACTAATACTGACTGGCGAAATGAAATCAGCTACATAACGCGTAACGACAATATTGATCGACCAAATGAGTACAGCAATGATAGGGAGACTCAAAGCCCAATACATACGTTGTGATGTGGTACTCATTCTTTTCCCCGTTTAGCTTTTGTTTGCAAAATTTAAATGAATGGTAAAACATTTTTATGATTTATTCGAATATCATTTGGGTATCACACATAATTGATACATTTATCTTAAAATATAAAATTCATAAAAAACATAATATTAAGACAATATAAAACGATACATTTCAATAAACTGATGCATTTCAGCAGCTTCACTCTACAAAAACACCATAGAACAATGTCAACGATCTCTGCATCGTATTGATGCTGTTCTAGCGAACGTATTTTTTAATTGATTGGTCATTGCTCTTAGACTCTGGCCTACAAAAACATATTTCCCGATAGAAGGATGTCGTTATGAAAAAGTTACTTTTAACCACAGTTTGTATGGCCACACTTACTTTGGCTGCGTGCGAAAAAAAAGGAACTGAGCCAGCCGTTGAACAAACGACGTCTGCATCTGAAGCGACCTCAACCGAAGCGACCACTATCGTTGCTAATCATAGCAATAATAATATTGCCGATATTCAAGCCGATTTGTTAGCCGTACAAACGCTATCGAATGCCAAAGCTCAAGAAGCCGCCGCGTTTCAAAAAGAAGTGAGTGCAACCTTAGAAAAAAAGGATCCCGCTCAAATTAAAGCAATGGTTGAAAAAACAGAAACCTATGTGAAGCAATTTAATGATGAATTAGATGCCTTAACCTTAAAAAGTGCTGAAGTAGATGCTTTACGTGAAAAAATGCAGGACGCCAATGATCTGGGGGTTGAGCTCACCAAAGAAAGTACAAAAACAACGCCAGATAGCGCGAAAATCACCGAACTCCAAAACAAAGCGACTGAACTGCAGAAATCGATCATTGCTGACGTAACGGCTTTGGAAGCTAAAGTCAAAGCGGCTCCAGCACCTTAATGACCTCCCCACCCTTTAAAGCAAGCCTTGGCTTGCTTTTTTGTTGCGATCAATCTGCAAATGGGCGTGACTTTGTCGAACGCTTCCAACACAATAAAATGCACATCGTATAAGGACACGCAAATGAGCACTTCGATTTATAACATTCCTGTCAAAACCATTCAGGGCGAAGACATCAACTTAAACCAATACCAAGGTAAAGTTCTCCTGGTGGTGAATGTGGCATCTAAATGTGGCCTCACACCGCAGTACGAAGGTTTAGAAAAACTCTATCAAGACAAAAAATCACAGGGTTTAGAGATTCTAGGTTTTCCTGCCAACAATTTCTTGACACAAGAACCAGGTTCAGATGCTGAAATTCAAGAATTCTGCTCCTTAAACTATCAAGTAGATTTCCCGCTTTTTTCAAAAATCTCGGTCGCAGGGGATGATAAGCATCCATTATATGAAACGCTCACCCACGCGGTGCCTGAACGTATCGGTGAAGGCCCTTGGTGGAAAGACTTGGTGGACTATGGTTTAACACCGAACGAACCACCTGAAGTGCTGTGGAACTTTGAGAAATTCTTAATCAATAAAAATGGCGAAGTGGTTGCGCGTTTTGCACCGGACATTACGGCCAATGATCCGCGTATTGTCGATGCCATCAATGCCGAATTGGCCAAATAAGCCTAGAGCTGTTTATAAGCAGTCGAATTTAACGGCTGCTTATATTTTTATTTTTTTAAATGAGTAATGACACTCGAATCGGTTCGATCTTCATAATTTTTTCTTTATTTTTATAATTTTACAACACTTCATTCACGATCAATCAAACACTTCACTCTATGATGCATCTATCCGCTCAAGACAACCCGAAGTGAAGCTCATGAATACCTTTATAAAAGCAGCTGTTTTATCTATCTCAACCGCATTGATTGCCCTGCCTGCACTAGCAGCACCACAAGAACAACATCAGCAACATCAAACCGCTCAGTCACATGGACATGCACAAAAGCAAACTTCAAATGGACATCAACAACCAACCCATGCCACTGCCAAAAAAGCCAACCGTCCATCTCAAGACTGGAAAGCAGGTCAAAAACTCCCAAGCGCTTACCATAGCAATGCCTATAAAGTAGATCACCAAAAATACAAAAAACTCAGCAAACCCGGTAAAAACCAACAGTGGATTAAAGTGAATGGCGACTATGTACTGACAGACATTCGCAATCATTCCATTATTAAAATCATTGCTGGCTAAACTGCTGTAAATGAAGAGTGCTCAGGCACTCTTTTTATTTTAAAAAGTTTTGTTATGACTTTGAAACCCAGCATTTTATCTACACATTTTGCCCTTATATTAAAAAACACATAGCCCAATATTGATTTGATGATGAAAAAGCTTTTACAAAACTTGGTTCTTCCTTTTGCACTGTTTAGTTCAGGCATCCTACTCATTGGCTGTGAGCAAGCAACAGAGCCGAATCAGCAAGACATCCAGACTGAGTCATCTGAGCAACACCAATCAGCGAATACACAAAGTCCTGAAAAAGCTGAACTGAAAAGTGGCAACATGCTCTATATCGTGCGTGATGTGGCAGATATGCAATTAAAAGCAGGCGAATATGTCACTCAGCTGCAAGAAACCCAAAGTGACTTGCAGTCCGCAATTGAACAGCACGATCAGCAACAGTTGCAACACGCCGCGACAGCTTTACAACAACAGCTCACAGGTTTCAATAATGCCTTGAATGGTCTGAATCTTAAAACCCAAGAAATCAATGATATCCGTGAAAAATTACTGTCTGCCAACCAACAAGTGTTAGATTCACCTTTTTTAAATGGACAGGTGGATTTTAGCCAAGTCGACTTTAAAAAGATGCAACAGCAAATGGGCACTATTCAATCTGAAATGTTGAAATTGGCTTCAATGATGATTCCTCAGCAAGCTGAGAATGATAGCTCAAACACAAACCAATCTTAAAACATTTAAATAGTGGTGCTTTCAACAATAGAGTAGGAGAAAATGACTGCAACCATTTTCTCCTAATTTGATTGAGGCACGATTTCACACATGCAGCTGATTATTTTTATGGGTATCCAAGCTTCGGGAAAATCGAGCTATTATCTGCTGAATTTGGCACATAGCCATTTGCGCATCAACCTCGATATGCTGAAAACACGGCATCGTGAAAAAATCATTTTTGAAGCAGGACTGGCCTCAAAAACCAAAATGGTGGTTGATAATACCAACCCTACGCCAGCCGATCGTGCGCGTTATATTGCCAGTGCTCAGGCCGCAGGCTTTGAAATTGTTGGCTATTTCTTTGAGACTGAGCTTAAAGGTGCACTGGAACGCAACCGCCTACGTGAAGGCAAAGCCCGCATTCCTGAAGTCGGAATCAGAGCCACCGCTCAAAAGTTTGAACCTCCACACTATGCTGAAGGCTTTGATACACTGTATAAAGTTCGTATTCTCGGGCAAGGTGAATTTTCAATTTCACCCATACAGATTTGAAGCTTTAATGAAAAAACATTAACTATTTCTCATTTTTAAGCTACCATGTACAAATAAGAAACACAGAAAAACATTTTTATAATGAAAAAAGTCATTCTTGTGATCGCCTGTTTAGCAATCATCGTCTTTGGCGGGATGCACTTTTTAATGCCTGAAAAAACCATGCCACACTTAACCCAGTTTTTTTCTAAAGAGCATAAAGAAGTTCAACGTATTCAGGACTGGCTCAAATACAAACAACAGCAGCAGTTACTTTTGGTCGATGTTGCAAGCCCTGTCAGCCCCAAACAACAAGGCGCTTATGCTGAATACATCAAACAAAAAATTGAGCTCAACCAGCAAAATATTCAACGCCTTCAGCTTACTCGCTATCAAACCAAAGCGTTTAAAGAGCTACAACAGCTTGAAATTCATGCGCTAGAGCAATGGAATACCTTATTTCAAACGCATATTGTAGATGCCTTCATTGAACAGCAACATTTCACTGAAATTCCAGCCGAAGAATACCAACAATTTGATGCTGAAGCGCGCTATGCCTTACAAAAGCAAGAAGTTTTGGTCCTCGAACACTTACAACAATTGCTGCAACACAACAGCCCATATCTGTCTGACATCGATCATAGCCTACTCAGCGATTGGCTTTATTACCAACTGATGCAACATGAAATTCATCCGGTTATCTCTGAATGGTTAGAAGTCGAAACAGATATGCCTCGACGAAGCCGTCAAGATGCAATGCAAGACTTAAGACTTTATAAGCGGTTTAACCCCAATACCGATGAATATAAGTACATCATGTCACTCGAAACACAGCTTTGGCATGCCGAACACCCATCTTCAAATTTACTTAAGCAACCATCCAATACCATGCCCAATTCGGATATCGAAATCGATTCAGAGATTGTGATTCCTGAAGATAAACCTCAAGTTGAGCAAATCAAAAAGTTGATTGAGACTCAACACAATAGCGTTAGCCGCATGATGTTCAGCCAATTGCGTCAAAGCTTTTTGCAATAAATTTAAAATAATGCTTTGAGCTCACACCTCATCAAAACGAAGACTGTTCCTGAGTTTTGCTCTGTGCTAACCATTCTTTAAAAGCCTTTTGCATGGCGTGACGCTCATATGGCTTGGCTAAACGTGCTTCCATCATTGAAAAATCACCCTTATAAGCTGCGTCAATCATGGCTTTGGTCAGCTCCTGAATACTCGCGCGACCCCGATGTTCATATTGTAATATTTCTTCTGAAGTCAGCACCAAGTCCCAACACGACACCACTGAGCTCATGTCGACTGCAATACTCAGATAATAATGCTCAAAATCTTGGTAAAGTTCCCAAAAGTGGGATTCATGCGCAATCAGGTTCATCTTCATCTTCGCTTACAGAGAAGCTTTCAAAATATAACTTCTGTTGAATAAAAGATATGCAACTTTAGATAGCTATGTCCTTGCTTAACGAAATATATCAAGCATAGGAGCATTGATTCAGATGAATTTTAAAAATTGTGTATTCAAAATATTCTACAAGCCAGCGTACAGTTAAAAGACGAAGCACTATCATGCAAAACAAAGATTGCATGTATAGTTAAATCATTATAAAACCGATACAATGGTGCAATGAGTTATTCAGAACATTTTAGACGTAAAATTTTAGCTAAGCTTGAGGAAGGTTATTCTAT
>Ga0208704_100226_pt1 | contig 12839 bp, 12 predicted proteins | sample DeeseametaMP0144_FD_184221 | JGI IMG/M metagenome (GOLD analysis project Ga0208704, IMG submission 184221) | Marine microbial communities from the Deep Atlantic Ocean - MP0144 (SPAdes) | ecosystem: Environmental > Aquatic > Marine > Oceanic | place: West of Cape Verde, Atlantic Ocean | collected...
CAATCGTTTCAGGGATGTAGTCTGGAGTCGCAAAGTTTGACCACGTTTGACCAATTAACCAGTTACCATAGTTTAAATACGCATGACGAATACGTAAATTATCAAGGTTTGCGCCGCCTAAAAAGTCGACCTCAATTTTGGCATTTAAGTTCTGATCGGCGACTGGCGCTTTAAAGTCCAAACCTAATCGCGTTGCTGAAAGGGTTGATCTTAAGTGATCGCTATTTTCAGCATTTCCTTCTAAAGGCACGCTATTGATTTGGTTATAGGGCATATCACGAGAGCCACCTTCGGCCTGATACGATGCGTCCGCGCGAACATTACCGTATAAGTTGAACTCTGCCCCACCTTTGGTCAAACCTAAACCCGTTTTTTCAACCGTTTTTGGCGTCGTCAACACTTGACGTTCAACAGCGCTCAATTGAACAGCTTGCTGCTGTTGTTGCTGAGTATTCTGTTGAAGCATTTGTTTTAACGCATTAATTTCATTTCTAAGTTGCTCAATCTCTGTCGTCGTATTGCTTTGTGCATGTAATGCTGCACTGCTTAACATCGATAAAGTGACAACTAAAGCGTTCTTCTTAAATTGTTTCATTTAACACGGGTCCTGTGTATTTAAGTCTGTCCTGACTTTTACTCTTTAATATTTAGCTCTCTTTTTCATCGCTGTTTTCTAACGCAATGCATTTCTTTTAATACTTTAAAATGAAACTTTTTATCGCATTAAAAATCGCGTTAAAAAACAACTTCTAAAAAGCAAATTGATTTTAACAATTCATACAGTTTTTGAAATGAGCCTACTACTAATGCACTAGACTCATGGGTTCAATATTATTTAATTGGATGTCGATTTAACTGCATCAAACACTTGTTTTGATTTGGTTTTTTCACCATCTACAGACACTTTCAAGTTGACCATAAACACTGCCAAAGCCGCAATTACACCAGGTATCGCAATCACGAGAAAATTCATTTGATGTGGCAACTCAAAAGTTAATAATGCACCTGTTAATACTGGTCCAACAATTGCGCCAATGCGTCCTATGCCTGAAGCCCAGCCCATACCTGTAGAGCGCACCGCAGTTGGATAGAACTGTGCAACAAAGGTATACAGTAGAATTTGTGAACCAATGGTTGCTGCGCCCGCAATTGCAATTAAACCGTACAGCACCATTTGTGGACTGTTGAAACCAAGTAGAATTAGTGCAATAGAACCCACGGTGAACATCGTCGTTAAAACTGGTTTTAAGTGGAAACGGTCTGCGAGCGCACCACCGCCAATCGCTCCAACCATACCGCCAATATTTAAAGCAAATAAGAAAATCATACTCGCACCAAGCGAATAACCTGCTTGAATCATTAGTTTTGGTAACCAGCTTCCAAGCGCATAGACCATGAGTAAGCACATAAAGAATGCCACCCAAAACATCATGGTGCTAAAGGTACGGCCTTGTTGGAACAATGCTTTTAATGGAGCATCATCACCAGCAACAGGTTCGTTGAGCTTAAATGTCGTTTCTGGCTGAATCGCTTGCTCAGGTGCAATTTTTTGCACAATTTCACGGACTTTTTCAGTTTCACCCTTTTTAGTCAGGAACATTAAAGACTCAGGTAAAAACTTCCAAAGAATCGGTAAAGCCAGAAATGGAATGATGGCGATATAGAACATGATTTTCCAACCATAGTCTGTTACCAACCATGCACCCAGTAAGGCTGATGTCATGCCACCAATAGCATAACCACTGAACATAACCGCAACGAGTGTGCTACGAATACGCTTCGGAGCATATTCAGTCATGAGTGCGACCACGTTTGGCATCACCCCGCCAATGCCAAGTCCCGCAAGAAAACGTAAAATCCCAAACTCAATAGGATTGCTTGCAAATGCGCCTAGAAAGGTGAAGCCACTAAAAATAGCCACACAAATCATAATGGTCTTTTTACGGCCTAGTTTGTCAGACAACGTCCCAAAGCTCATTGCACCGAACATCATGCCAAACAAAGCTGTACTCGCAAGTAAGCCTGCTTGTACTGCACTGAGTCCCCACTCTTGCATTAGAAGTGGCAACGCCACACCATAGATGACTAAATCATAACCGTCAAAAATAATAATCAGTAGACACCAAATGAGTACACTCCAATGAAAGGGCGTAAATTTGGCTTCATCGACCACCGTGTTGATGTTAACTGGATTTGTATTCACTTTAAGCCTCCTGCTTGCGAATGTTTGTTGCTGTGCACATTGCAGCAAAAGTAGCTTTCTTGTCCAAAACCGAATAACTCTATATTTATACCTTTAAGGTCGGTTAAGGTTTTTATTGTTTTAAATGAATTGCTTATATAAGCCATAATTTCAGTGAGAGACAGAAAATAAGCAAAACCAAGCGAAAATGACTATAAAAAAGCCATCCCCAAGGATGGCTGTAATGGCTCTATTTAAAATGTAGACGTTAAAAGTATCGTGAAATTTAAATCCCCAAGCTTAGATAAATGCACGGTCATATTTGATCGCTTCAAGGTCATAGACCTGGTAAATACAATCAAATAATGAACGAATGTCCTCGCTTTCATCCATGGAACGAATAGCCAGGAAAATGGGGCTAGTCGCTGCATCATCTAAGATTGGAATATAGTTCAAATGCGGCAGTTGAATGGTTCGTGCACTTTCTGGAACCACACAGATTCCTTCTCCAGCGGCAACTAACCCCAGTGCCAACTGTATTTCACGGACTTCTTTTAAATGTTTAGGTTCCAGCCCGTATTCTGAAAACAACCCTTGGACTTGGGTAGAAAAGTTTGGCTTGGGATGACTTGGATAAAGAAATAAGTTTTGATCGACCAAATCCGACAGGTAAATGCCTTGTTTTTGCGCTGTCAAAGGATGACTAGAATGTGCCGCTAACATCAACGGTTCTTCACGCAGTAAAACCCGACGCACAGCAGGATCTGAAATACGTAAGCGTCCAAAACCAACATCAATCCGCCCTTCTTTTAAGGCTTGAATTTGGTCTTTGGTACTCATTTCAATCAATTCGATTTTTAAATGCGGCTGCTGTTGGCGAAATAAATACACAATTTTAGGCAATAACCCATATAACAACGATCCCACAAAGCCCATGGTCACCGTTTTTTCAACCAAGCCTACACGCTGTGTCATGGCTTTGACTTCTTCGGCATTAGACAAAAGTTTAACCGCATGTTGATAGAAGAATTGCCCTGCTTCTGTGGTCTTGAGTGGACGGCTGCCACGTTCAAATAATTGCACCCCCAATTCAGCCTCCAGATTTTGTATCTGGCGGCTTAAAGGAGGCTGTGCAATGAATAATTTTTCAGCAGCTTTGGTAAAACTCTGCTCTTCTACAACAGCTACGTAGTAGCGGAGGTGTCTCAATTCCATGACTATTTATACCTTTAAGATATATTAAAATGCTAATTTGATCTTCGACAGTTCATATTTATTCTTTTAAGGTATATCACATCAGGTACACAACGCAAGGCTGCGCAGAGTTAAGATGTATAAATCTATAGAAACCTTACTCGTCGAAATCCCCACTATTCGCCCACACAAAATGGCGGTAGCGACTATGCAAACGCAAACGCTTGTCTTGGTGAAAATCAGCACTGAAGATGGCTTTGTCGGTTGGGGTGAAGCGACAACGATTGGTGGACTTGGCTACGGTGAAGAAAGTCCAGAAAGCATTAAGACCAATATTGAAACTTATTTTGCACCTTTATTGAAATCCCTTAAAGCTCCAAACATCGCACAAACCATGCGTGCTTTGAAAAAGAGCATTAATGGTAACCGTTTTGCCAAATGCGCAATTCAAACCGCCCTGCTAGATATCCAAGCACAACGTTTAGATTTACCCCTGTCTGAAGTATTGGGTGGGCGTTTGCGTGACAGCTTATCTGTGCTCTGGGTATTGGCATCTGGTGATACTGAAAAAGATATTGCTGAAGCTCAAAAAATGATTGAGGCAAAACGCCACAATATTTTCAAACTTAAAATTGGTTCACGCCGTGTAGAAGAAGATGTTGAACATGTTCTTGCGATTAAACAAGCACTGGGTTCAGACATTTCCATCCGTGTTGATGTGAACCGTGCCTGGTCTGAGCTAGATGCGATTAAAGGCATTCAACTGCTACAAAATGGTGGTATTGATCTGATTGAACAGCCGTGTGCGATTGACAACATTGATGCGATGCAGCGTTTAACACGACGTTTTGATCTTGCCATCATGGCGGATGAATCGCTCATGGGACCAAGCTCAGCCTACCGTTTAGCCAAAACCAATGCGGCCTCTGTTTTTGCAGTGAAAGTGGCTCAGTCTGGTGGATTAATTGAAGGTCATGAAGTCGCGAAGATTGCCAACTTAGCCGGTATAGATTTGTATGGTGGAACCATGCTTGAAGGTGCAGTCGGCACGATTGCTTCGGCACATTTGTTCTCGACCTTTGAAAATTTAGCTTATGGCACCGAGCTATTCGGCCCACTGCTGTTAACCCAAGATATTTTAAAAACCCCACTTCAATACACTAACTTCGCTTTGCATTTACCTCAAGGCAAAGGACTCGGTATTGAGTTAGATGAAAACAAGATTGATCAGCTGCGCCGCGCTTAAGCGACGTCTTAACCGTTTAGGAGTTATACATGCTTTTTCACGTACGTATGGATGTAAACATTCCACTGGATATGCCTGCTGAAACTGCCAGTGAAATTAAAGCAGTCGAAAAAGCATATTCGCAAGAGCTACAAGCTCAAGGCAAATGGCGACATATTTGGCGCATTACAGGTCAGTACTCAAACATCAGCATTTTTGATGTAGACAGCAATGAAGAGCTACACAACCTTTTGCAAGGTTTACCCCTGTACCCGTATATGAACATTGAAGTGATGCCTTTGAACCGACATCCATCGTCTATTCGCGAAGATGATCGCTAATTTAAAAAGATTTAATGCAGTTTAATCACTGGAACGTAATGAGTAATCCAGTGAAAGAAATTAACAAGGAGCGTGGCAGCTAGCTTTTCAACCTATTCATAAAGCCAGCCACCACACAGCAAACATACTTAAGGAGCAATAGTATGAATCGTCAACAGATTGATGCACTAGTCAAAACAATGAATGTGGATACAGCAACAGGCCCTGTAGACGCACGTACTCAACAAATTGTAGTTCGCCTATTGGGTGACTTATTCCAAGCAATTGAAGACTTAGATTTGAGTCAAACTGAAGTTTGGAAAGGCCTAGAATACTTTACGGATGCAGGCCAAGCCAACGAACTCGGGTTACTTGCAGCGGGGCTTGGCCTTGAGCACTACCTCGACTTACGTGCAGACGAAGCCGATGCCAAAGCAGGCATTACAGGCGGAACACCACGTACTATCGAAGGTCCTTTATATGTAGCTGGCGCACCTGAATCAGTTGGTTTTGCACGTATGGATGATGGTTCTGAAGAAGGCAAAATTCCGACTTTAATTATTGAAGGGACAGTGACTGATACTGATGGTCAGATTATTGAAGGTGCAAAAGTTGAAGTTTGGCATGCCAATAGCTTAGGTAATTACTCTTTCTTCGATAAGTCCCAATCAGACTTCAATCTACGTCGTTCAATCATTAGCGATCAAGATGGTAAATACATTGCGCTCACCACGATGCCTGTCGGTTACGGTTGCCCACCAGAAGGGACAACTCAATTTGTATTGAACAAGTTAGGCCGTCACGGTAACCGCCCTTCGCACGTACATTACTTTGTATCTGCGCCAGGCTACCGCAAGTTAACCACCCAATTCAACATTGAGGGTGACCAATACCTGTGGGATGACTTTGCATTTGCAACCCGTGAAGGCTTAGTGGCTACCGCTGTCGATATTACCGATGAGGCTGAAATTGCGCGCCGTGGTTTAACAGGTCCATTCAAACACATTCAATTCAATGTTGAACTGGTGAAAGACCAAGCGGCTGCACCATCAACTGAAGTTGAGCGTCGTCGCGCTAGCGCTTAATTACCCTTGGAACCGAAATAGCCACTGCAAAGTTGCATTTCGGGGACTTCCTCACTTTTGGAAAGTCGGAGAACGGACATGCCACGTATCCCAGTTATTAATACTAGCCATCTCGATCGTATCGATGAATTACTTGTCGACAACTTTGAAACAGGCGAATTCAAACTTCATCGTTCAGTGTTTACTGATCAAGCCCTTTTTGACCTAGAAATGAAGTATATCTTCGAGGGTAACTGGGTTTACTTGGCACATGAAAGCCAAATTCCAAATAACAATGACTATTACACGACGTATATTGGCCGTCAGCCTATTCTGATTGCACGTAACCGTAATGGTGAACTCAATGCCATGATCAATGCCTGTTCACACCGTGGTGCACAGCTTTGTCGTAATAAACGTGGCAATAAAGCAACCTATACATGCCCTTTCCACGGTTGGACATTTAACAACTCTGGCAAACTTTTAAAAGTTAAAGATCCAGCAGATGCAGGTTATTCAGACTGTTTTAACCATGAAGGTTCACATGATCTGAAAAAAGTTGCACGTTTTGGCAACTATAAAGGTTTCTTGTTCGGTAGCTTAAATCCAGATGTCCCCTCTTTAGAAGAATACTTAGGCGAAACCAGCAAAATCATTGACATGATTGTGGATCAGTCTGAACAAGGTCTTGAAGTTTTACGTGGCGCGTCTACCTACACTTATGAAGGCAACTGGAAACTCACTGCAGAAAATGGTGCAGATGGTTATCACGTTTCTGCGGTGCACTGGAACTATGCAGCGACCACCCAACAACGTAAAGAAAAACAAGCGGGTGACAACATCCGTGCTATGAGCGCAGGCGCTTGGGGTAAACAAGGCGGTGGTTCATACGGTTTTGACAATGGTCACATGCTGCTTTGGACACAATGGGCCAACCCAGAAGACCGTCCAAACTTCCCGAAAGCCAACGAATACTCTGAAAAATTTGGCGAAGCAATGTCGAAGTGGATGATTGAGCGCTCACGCAACCTTTGTCTTTATCCAAATGTCTATTTGATGGATCAATTCGGTTCTCAAATTCGTGTACTGCGCCCAATTTCAGTCAATAAAACTGAAGTCACGATTTACTGTATTGCCCTTGTAGGCGAAAACGCGGAAGCACGTACACGCCGTATTCGCCAATATGAAGACTTCTTCAATGCCTCAGGTATGGCTACACCAGATGATTTAGAAGAATTCCGTGCATGCCAAGCAGGTTACGCAGGCATTGAACTGGAATGGAATGATATGTGCCGCGGTTCAAAACATTGGATTCATGGCCCAGATGATGCTGCCAATGAAATTGATCTAAAACCAAAACTTTCAGGTGTGAAAACTGAAGATGAAGGCCTCTACCTTGCACAGCACCAACACTGGTTAGACATGATGAAAATTGCAATTGCCAATGAAAAGGCATTGGCTGTTGAAACTGCAAATGAACAAGGAGAAGTGGCATGAATGCTCCTACAACACTCAACACCGTTAGTATCGAACAAGTCAGTCAGTTTCTATATCAAGAAGCGCGTTTTTTAGATGATGAGCAATGGGATGATTGGCTTGCATGTTATGCCCCTTCTGCATCATTTTGGATGCCTGCATGGGATGACGACGATACCCTGACTACAGATCCGCAGTCTGAAATTTCACTGATTTACTACCCAGACCGCCAAGGTTTAGAAGACCGTGTGTTCCGGATTAAAACTGAACGCTCTTCTGCGACCATGCCAGACACACGTACTTGTCACAATGTGAACAATATCGAAGTGATTGAGCGTGATGGCGACAAAGTTACCGTCCGTTTTAACTGGAATACGCTGAGCTTCCGCTACAAAACCAGTTATAGCTACTTTGGTATGTCGCGTTATGAAATCGACTTTTCAGGTGAAAAACCACAAATTTTAAGTAAATACGTGGTACTGAAAAACGATTACATCAACCAAGTGATTGATGTTTATCACCTCTAAGTTTTAGCCACACATCCTTAGTATGCTTTCAGCCAAATGGAGTTTTGGCTGAAAGTTCCAAGTTTCAACGTTTTTAAAGGATATTCAGCCATGTCAAACCACAATGTTGCACTTCAATTTGAAGATGGCGTAACGCGTTTTATTACCGTGACTCAAGGTGAGTCTTTATCAGATGCCGCTTACCGCCAAAAAATTAACATTCCGCTAGACTGCCGTGATGGTGCATGTGGGACTTGCCGTGCATTTTGCGAATCTGGTAGTTATGACATGCCTGAAGAGACGTATATTGAAGATGCGTTAACACCAGAAGAAGCGGAACAAGGCTATATTTTGGCTTGCCAATGCCGTCCAAGCTCGGATGCCGTATTCCAAATTCAAGCTTCATCTGAAGTCTGCAAAACCGAAATTCATCAGTATCAAGGCACTTTAGTCGCTGTTGAAAACTTATCAGAATCGACCATTACTTTTGATATTCAGCTTGATGAAGGTCAACCTGACATTCACTTCCTTGCTGGTCAATATGTCAACGTCGGAATTCCAGAGACAGCAGAAACTCGTTCCTATTCATTTAGCTCGAAACCGGGCAACCGTTTAACTGGCTTTGTGGTACGTAATGTGCCGAATGGCAAAATGAGTAGCTTTTTAAGTAGTGCTGCCAAAACTGGCGACAAAATGACCTTTACAGGTCCATTTGGTAGCTTCTACCTGCGTAATGTGGTTCGTCCTGTTGTCATGCTTGCGGGAGGTACAGGTATTGCCCCTTTTATGTCTATGCTACAGATTTTAGAAGAAAAAGGCGCTGAACACCCTGTTCGTTTGGTGTTTGGTGTCACCAATGACTTCGACTTAGTTGCTTTAGAACAACTGGATGCACTTCAAGCTAAACTCCCATGGTTTGAATACCGTACTGTGGTTGCAAGTCCAGACTCTGCGCATGAGCGTAAAGGTTATGTGACTGGGCACATTGACAATGAATGGCTCAATGGCGGTGATGTTGATGTCTACCTTTGTGGTCCTGTCCCTATGGTTGATGCCGTTCGTGGTTGGTTAGATAGCGAAGGTGTAAAACCTGCAAACTTCCTGTTTGAAAAATTCTCTGCAAACTGATTGGGGCCACTTATCATGTCTGATCGTCAAAGATTTTTAAACAAAGTCGTGATTGTGACTGGTGCCGCTCAAGGCATTGGTCGCGGTGTTGCACTCCAAGTGGCGGATGAAGGTGCGCAAGTTGTCTTAGCCGACTTATCTGACTATGTCGATGAAACATTAGCAGAAATTGAAGCACATCAAGGCGATGCAATAACAGTCAAAACCAACCTTGAAACCTTCGCAGGTGCTCAAAGTGTTGTAGACAAAGCACTTGAAGTCTATGGCCGTGTCGATGTGCTCATCAATAACGTCGGCGGTGCAATTTGGATGAAACCTTTTGAAGAGTTTTCTGAAGAAGAAATCATCAAAGAAGTAAATCGTTCATTATTTCCAACGCTGTGGTGTTGTCGTGCTGTTTTACCTGAAATGATTAAAAATCAGAAAGGTACGATTGTAAATGTGTCTTCTATAGCGACTCGTGGCATTAACCGTGTGCCTTATTCGGCATCCAAAGGTGGGGTTAATGCCCTTACTGCATCACTTGCTTTTGAGCATGCCAAAGATGGGATCCGAGTGAATGCAGTTGCGACAGGTGGAACCGAAGCGCCGCCGCGTAAAGTGCCACGTAATGCAAATCCACTGTCTGAAAATGAAAAGTCGTGGATGCAACAAGTGGTCGATCAAACTATTGATCGTAGTTTTATGAACCGTTATGGCACGATTCAGGAACAAGTGAATGCGATTGTATTCCTTGCTTCAGATGATTCGTCATATATGACAGGTACAGTTGTTCCTGTCGGCGGTGGCGATCAAGGTTAATTGATTGTTACATTATTTTATATACAGGATCATGTCTGCATGGAGGCAAATGAATGGCTACCCTGTTTAAAACTTTGAAAGAAGATTGGTCTATTTCAGCCACTGTCGCAGGATTTTTGGCCGTGCTGATTTCCTATTCAGGACCACTCATTATCTTCTTTCAGGCTGCGCAACAAGCTCAGGTTTCCCCGGCCATGATGATTTCATGGATTTGGGGTATTTCTATTGGAGCAGCCGTGGCAGGAATCTTTCTTTCCATTAAGTTCAAAGTCCCTGTGATTACCGCATGGTCTGCGCCAGGTACGGCTTTATTGGTCACCCTGTTCCCGAATATTAGTCTGAATGAAGCTGTAGCCGCTTATATTACCTCAGCCGTGGTGATTTTTCTGATCGGGATCAGTGGTTACTTCGATAAATTATTGAAATGGATTCCGCAGTCAGTAGCCGCTGGAATGATGGCAGGTATTCTATTTCAGTTTGGTTTAGGTCTGTTTAGTGCAACTGACAGTATGCCGATTATTGTATTTAGCATGCTGTTTGTCTTTTTAGTCGCAAAACGAATTTCACCGCGTTATAGCATGCTTTGGGTACTGCTTTCAGGTGTGGCCTTGAGCTTTGGGCTTGGTGAAATGAATGCGGTGAGTTTAGATTTCCAACTTGCTATTCCTCAGTTCATTAGCCCTGAATGGACTTGGCACTCAACCTTAAACCTTGCCCTGCCTTTGATTTTAGTCAGCCTGACAGGACAGTTTTTACCGGGCATGGCCATCATGAAACTGAGCGGTTATGACATGCCTGCCAAGCCGATTATCACCACCACCAGTATTGCGTCTTTAGCTGTTGCATGTGTCGGCGGTATCACCATTGTTTTAGCGTCAATTACGGCTGCACTGTGTATGGGCAAAGATGCGCATGAGTTAAAAGAAAAGCGTTATATCGCAGGCGTTGCTAACGGCATTTTCTATATTTTAGGTGGTTTGTTTGCAGGCAGTATCGTTCTGCTCTTCAGCTTGCTACCGAAAGAGCTTGTTGCTGCTTTGGCTGGCTTGGCTTTATTAGGTGCAATTTCAACCAATATCGCTGTAGCCATGAAAGATGAATCTCAACGAGATTCCGCACTCATTACCTTTTTAGCTACAGCTTCAGGTATGCACTTTTTAGGTCTAAGTTCCGTTTTTTGGGGCATCGTTATTGGTTTAACTGCGCATCTAATTTTAAGTAAACGTAGTCCTGATATTTCAGCTTTAGCTTCAACTCCAAGCTCAAATCCAAGTTCCAAAAGTTAATAGGTACGCTGTGCCTAGGACAATATTATGATTGATAAAAGTTCAGCTTCTTTAACAGAAGCACTTTCGCAAATAAAGGATGGTTCCACCATCATGATTGGTGGTTTTGGTACCGCAGGACAACCTGCTGAACTGATCGATGGCTTAATTCAACTCGGCATTAAAGACCTCACCATCGTTAGCAACAATGCTGGTAATGGCGACTATGGTTTAGCCAAGCTACTCAAAGCGGGTGCTGTGAAAAAAGTCATCTGTTCGTTTCCGCGTCAGTCCGACTCTTGGGTCTTCGATGAACTCTATCGTGCAGGCAAAATCGAATTGGAACTGGTGCCTCAAGGCAACTTGGCTTGTCGTATTCAAGCCGCAGGTATGGGACTTGGTGCAGTGTTTACCCCCACTGGCTACGGTACCTTATTGGCTGAAGGCAAAGAAACCCGTCACATCGACGGGAAAGATTATGTGTTGGAATATCCAATCAAAGCCGACTTCGCTTTGATTAAAGCACAACAAGGCGACCGTTGGGGTAACTTGGTCTACCGCAAATCGGCACGTAACTTCGGCCCGATTATGGCCATGGCCGCAGGTGTAACCATTGCACAAGTGTCTGAAGTGGTGGACTTGGGTGAATTAGACCCTGAACACATCATCACCGCAGGTATTTTTGTTCAACACGTGGTACAGGTTCAACCTGAACCTGTTGCTGTGTAATCGGGAGAATATCATGAGCTATCAAAAACTCAGCCGTAACCAAATTGCAGAACGTGTCGCACAAGATATTCCAGATGGTGCTTATGTCAATTTAGGCATCGGTTTACCGACCAAGATTGCCAGTTACCTGCCAAGTGACAAAGACGTGTTCTTACATTCTGAAAATGGCTTATTGGCTTTTGGTCCACCACCTGAAAAAGGTCAAGAAGACCCTGAACTGATCAATGCAGGTAAAGAATATGTGACCATGCTGCAAGGTGGTGCCTTTTTCCATCATGGGGATTCTTTTGCCATGATGCGTGGTGGTCACTTAGATATCGCAGTATTAGGTGCCTTCCAAGTGGCAGCCAATGGTGACTTGGCCAATTGGCATACAGGTGCGCCTGATGCGATTCCCGCTGTCGGTGGTGCGATGGACTTAGCCGTTGGTGCCAAGAAAGTGTTTATCACCACCGACCATGTGACCAAACAAGGTGAACCAAAGATTGTGGCTGAACTGAGCTACCCAGCAACAGGTTTGAAATGTGTTGATCGCATCTACACCGACTTGTGTGTGATTGATGTCACCGCAGACGGTTTAAAAGTGATTGAGAAAGTCCACGGCTTAAGCTTTGCAGAATTGCAGGCAATGACCGGTGCAACTTTAGTGGATGCGACACTGTAAATTTCAGAAAAATTTGCTAGAGCTTATAGTCATCAACAACCTGTCGAGCGCTTTAAAAGTATTGTTTTTGCAACAGCAGTGGAAAATTGCTGTGAGTGAACAGGTTTTGTTGATGACAACGTTTTTGGTCACTTTTTTAAAAAAGTGACGAGAACGAGCTACTTCTATTTGACTGAACACGGTAAGACTCCGTCGTGACTAGATACAGTTGATCTGTCAGCAGAGTCCCGTTTTAAAGGACAAGATTAAAAATGAAAAATGCTTATATCATCGATGCCATCCGTA
>Ga0208704_100227_pt1 | contig 12824 bp, 11 predicted proteins | sample DeeseametaMP0144_FD_184221 | JGI IMG/M metagenome (GOLD analysis project Ga0208704, IMG submission 184221) | Marine microbial communities from the Deep Atlantic Ocean - MP0144 (SPAdes) | ecosystem: Environmental > Aquatic > Marine > Oceanic | place: West of Cape Verde, Atlantic Ocean | collected...
AAGTGGACTGGTACTCGTGTTGATCTTATATTTGGATCAAATTCTCAGCTAAGAGCAATAGCAGAAGTTTATGCTTGTGAAGATTCTAAACCTAAGTTTCTTGCTGATTTTATATCTGCGTGGACAAAAGTGATGAATCTAGACCGTTTTGATCTAAAGTAAAATTTAAAAAATATAAAATTTGACATGTCTAGATTAAGAAGAGACTTAGATGGGATATTAAAGAAAAAAAATCAAAGAATCTTTAGCTAAAGATTTTATTTAATTTTTCCCCACAAAGAATTTTTGTAAATCCATCCATTAAAGTTACCAGAAGTAATTTTGCACCATTTCATTTTACATTTTTTTATCAAAACTAATCTTCCTACTTCAAGTTTAGCAATTGGTTTTGAGTAAATGGTAGGCTTTTTATAAATAATAGAATTATTTTTAATATTTATGCCAGATTTTCTTCTCGAAAGTTGTGAAATATGTATCCAACCAGAGTTATTTTCAAAGTCTCTAATCTGCCTCCATGTTTCAGATTTATCAATAATAATAACTGGTAGATATTTTTTTTTGTAAACTAACTTAATTGGATATTCAAAAGATGGACCTTGTCGCAAATTAACTTCAATATTTTTTAAAGTTAAGAATTCTTTATTTTCGTTTGCATTAATGTTTGAAAAAAATAGCAAGAACGAAAAAAATAAAATAATAAAAATAAAATAATTATTTTTATTTTTTTTCATAACAATAACAATCAGAACGTTTATTTAATTTTACTTTTCTGAATGTAAGTTTTAAAGCGTCAATTATTAAAATATGACCACAAAGAGTATTCCCAATATTAAGGATTTCCTTTACTACTTCGTTTGCTTGAATGCTACCAACAATGCCTGCTAAAGGGCCTAGAACCCCCTCGTATTCACAATTATCAATATCAGGGTTTCTTGGCATTTTAGGAATAAAGCATCTAAGACAAGGAGACTTTTTTTTAGAAAAATTAAAAGTATAAATTTGACCATCAAACTTACTTATTGCTCCGGAAACCAAAATTTTTTTATTTTTTAAACAATAATCATTAATTAAAAAACGTGTTCTAAAATTATCACTTCCATCTACTATTAAATCAAATTTTTTTGCAATTTGATTTATATTTATTATTGTCAAATTCTTGTTAAAAGATTTAAGTTGTATATCTGGATTAATTTTTCTTAGTTTACTAATTGCTGCAGAGGATTTATTTTTATTAACATCATTAGTTTCAAAAATAATTTGGCGACTAAGATTAGATATTTTAACATTATCTTTATCAACAATTCCAATTTTACCTATACCTAATGCAGCCAAATAGATTGCAATAGGTGAGCCTAGTCCTCCAGCGCCAACAATTAAAACACTAGATTTCAAAAGTTTTTTTTGTCCGATTACACCAACTTTTTTTAAAATTATTTGTCGTGAATATCTATCTATTTGTTTTTTTGTAAATTCCATTAAGATTTTTTTATTTGCCTGTTGAGCCGAACCCACCTTTGCCTCTTACTGTTTTAGGAAGATTTTTAACCTCTTGAAGTTTACCCTTCACTACTGGGCATAAAATCATCTGAGCAACTCTATCGCCTGATTTTACCATAAATGATTTTTTACTTAAATTTATTAAAATAATTTTTATTTCGCCTCTATAATCTGAATCAACGGTACCTGGTGTATTTAAAATAGAAATACCTTTTTTTGCCGCTAAACCTGATCTTGGTCTTATTTGTATTTCATAATGTCTTGGAATCGCTACGGCAATACCAGTTGGAATCATTGCCGTTTTACCCGGATTAATAATTATTTTATTTTTAATATATGCCACAAGATCCATTCCTGAAGATCCAGAGGTTTTATAAGCTGGAAGTTTGATATTTTTATCAAACTTTTTAACTAATATTTTTACCATGTGTACTATTGGATAAAATTATTAATTATTTTTCTAGCTATTTTATTTGCTATATAGGATTTTAAATTTTTTTCAATTTTTTCAACTCTGTTGTTATCAATTATTGATACAGCATTATATTCAGAATTAAATCCAATTTCTGGTTTTGAAACATCATTTGCTATAATCCAATCACAATATTTTCTATTTTTTTTCTCCTTGGCAAATTTTAAGATATCATTTGTTTCTGCAGCAAAACCAACTACTAATCTAGGTCTTTGTGAATTATTTTTTGATAAAAATTCTAATATATCTATATTTCTTTTAAAATTTAAATTTAAGGTATTTTTTTTAATTTTTTTTGTTTCATATTTCTCAGGTTTAAAATCAGTTATTGCGGCTGCGCATACAGCTATATCTACAGGCAAAGCTTTTTTTGTTTCCATATACATTTGATCAGCAGATTCCACTCTTATAATATTTACATTTTTAGGTTTTTTTAATGTAGATGGTCCGGATATCAATGTTGTTTTAACACCAAATTTTGCCAATGAATTAGCAATTTCATATCCTTGTTTACCGCTTGAGTTATTTGTAATAAATCTAACAGGGTCTATATATTCTTTTGTTGGTCCTGCAGTAACAAGCGCTTTTAAATTTTTATTTTTTACAATATTTCGGTCAGAAAAATAATTTTTTATGAATTCATATATTTGGTCAGGCGATGACATTTTGCCCTCTCCATATTCTCCACACGCCATTTCACCAGTTGATGGTCCTACAGACAAATATCCAAAATCTAACAATTTATCGATATTATTTTGAGTAGATTTATGAAGCCACATTCTAACATTCATTGCTGGAGCTAATATTACTTGTTTGTTCGATGCCAATATTAGTGTTGATGCTAGATCATCTGCTCTTCCAGAAGCAAGTTTCGCAATGGAGTTTGCGGTAATTGGAGCAAATAAAATTATATCACACCATCTAGATAATGATATGTGATCCATTTCAGCTTCATTCTCGCTATCAAAAATATCTTGGTAAACTTTATTTTGAGACAATGATGAAATTGATAAAGGAGTAACAAATTTTTTCCCAGATTCCGTTAGAACAACTTTTATTTCGCACTCTTGTTTTTTTAATAAACGAATTAAATCAAGAGATTTATATGCAGCAATTCCACCACCAATAATCAAAATAATTTTTTTGTTGTTAAGTAATTTATCCATAACTTTGTTATTTGAATACTATGAGAACAAAAATTACAAGTACTAAAACTCCTCCTAATATCTTGTTACGCATTAATTCTAGCTTTAATTCTTCTTCTCTTAAACTGCGATAAGCCAATGTGTTTGGATTAAATTTACCTTCTGCTATTAAAGTCATCACATCATTTGCTCTGTCCATAATAATAGGTAAATCTGGTAATCTCTTAAGTATTTCGGAGGTCTCATTTATGATTTCGCTTGCTTTATTAATTGGATCCTTAATTTCTTTTAGCCAGTTTTCTAGTATTGGTCTCGATATATTCCATATATTAGTATCAGGATCAAGTTTTCTAGCAACTCCCTCAACAACAACCATAGTTTTTTGTAAGAGTAATAACTGTATTTGAGTTTGCATATTAAATTTTTCAGTAATTTCAAAAAGATGACTTAATAGTTTACCGCCAGATATATTTTTGACAGATTGGCCAAAAATTGGTTCTCCTATTGAACGTAACGCTTGCGCAAATTCATCTTTTGAAACTTCTTTTGAAACTAATCCCGCTAAAAAATGTACTTCAGCTACTTTTTTGTAATCTCGTTTAATGAATCCATAAAGTATCTCAGCTAGATATTTTCTATTATTTTTATCTAGTCGGCCCATTATTCCAAAATCAACTGGCATAATGTTACCATCCTTTGTTACAAATAAATTTCCTTGGTGCATATCTGCATGAAAGAAACCGTCTCTAACCGCATGTCTTAGAAAATGTTGAATGATATCTTTTGCTAGTTTTTTTATGTCAATATTTAATGATTTTAGATTTTCAATTTCTCTTATTGAAATTCCATTTATTTTATCTAAACATAGAACTCTTTTGCTTGTGTGGTTCCAATAAATTTTAGGAACCCTAAATCCAACATCATTTTTTGTATTTTCATAAAGTTCATTGGCTGCTGCAGCTTCAAATCTAAGATCCATTTCAACATTCGTGATTTCACGTAGCAGCTGCACAACTTCAATTAATTTTAATCTCTTTGTTTTTCTTATAAGATTTTGAACAATGTAAGCTAATAGCATTAAAGCATCTAATTCTTCGTTAAATATTTTTTCTATATTTGGTCGTAAAATTTTAATAGCAACTTCTTTTTTTTCGGCAGAATCATTAATTGTAGCAAAGTGCACTTGTGCAATAGAAGCAGCCGCTATTGAATCTGAAAAATTATTGATCTTATCAAAACTTTCTTTTCCAAGTTCTTTTCTTAATATATTTTTTGCCTCTTCTAATTGAAAAGAAGGCAATTTATCTTGAAGTTTTTCTAATTCTTTTGCAATATCTTCGCCAATTATATCAGGTCTGGTTGCCAAAAATTGTCCTAATTTTATAAAAGTAGTTCCCATACTTTGAAGTGCATTGCATAATTTTACTCCTGGAGACAAATTATTATTATTTTTTTTGTCATTAAAACTGAAGCCAATTACGAAAAAAAGTATTTTGATTGTGATTGGGGGATTATAAATTTCATAAATAGATGAGATTGCGCCGGAAGTAGATAACTTTCTTCCAATTTTAAATAGCATAAATAATTTATTAAACATTTTTAAATTTTCCAAGCTGAATGAATAGCTACAATTCCACCGCTTAAATTTCTATAGGATACGTTTATAAAATTTTGTTTTTTAATTTGTTTAATAAATTTTTCCTGGGAATGAAATTTTTCGATACTATTAATTAAATACTCATATGGTTCTGATTTGCCCACTATAAATTTACCAATTTGAGGTATTGATTTTGAATAAGTTTTATAAAATCTATTTAAAATTTTGTTTTTTACTTTTGAAAATTCCAGGCATAAAAATCTGCCACCAGGTTTAAGAACACGATAAGCTTCTTTAAGTGCATTATTTAAATTACTAACATTTCTAATACCGAAACTAATTGTGTAATAGTCAAAATGATTATTTTTAAATGGTAGTTTTTCAGCACTATTGCAGAACCTTTTAACGCTAGTATTTCCTTTAAATTTTCTTTTATTTAAATCAAGCATTCCTTGATTTTCGTCTACACAATACACGCAACCTTTATCATTAATCTTATTTAAATATAATTTTGCTATATCACCAGTACCAGAAGCTGCGTCAATTAATGTTGTATTTTTTTGTGGATTTAACCAATGGATAAAGTTTTTTTTCCAAATCCTATGAATACCTAAAGACATTAAATCATTCATAAGGTCATATTTATCAAAAACATCTTGAAAGACTTTTGTCACAAGTCTTTCATTGTTTTTATGATAGGTTTTCATTTAATTTAATAGATCATATGTTAAGTTTTTTCACAATATATATAATATACAAATGCCAGAGCTTCCAGAAATAGAAATCGTAAAAAGATCTTTATTTAAAATGGTAAATAAAGCAAAAATTGTAAATGTGAAAATTAATAATAAAAATTTAAGATACAAAATACCTGACACGCTGTCCAAAAAATTAATTAATGAAAAGATATTAAAAATTTCAAGAAGATCTAAATATTTAATTTTTCATTTTAAAAATAAATTACTTTTAGTTCATTTTGGTATGAGTGGAAAATTTTTAATTGTTAGAAGTAAAGACAGCAAGATGTTTAAAACAAGTTTTTATTATGATTTAAATATATTAGCAAAACACAATCATATTTACTTTTTTTTAAATAATGGTTTGATATTAATTTATAATGATGTGAGAAGATTTGGTTTTTTTAAACTATTTGAAAATATAAAATTAAAAGAAATTATTTTTTTAAAAAAACTTGGTCCTGAACCTTTTAGCGTTTTATTTTGTATAAAATATGTACAAAAGTTTATTAAAAATAGAAAAAAAAATATTAAAAATTTATTAATGGATCAAACTTTTGTTAGTGGACTTGGTAATATTTATGCAAATGAAGCTTTATTTCTATCGAAAATTCATCCATTAAGGCAATGCAGTAATTTAGAAAGAAAGAGTATTAAGAATTTAATTTATAATATTAGAAGAGTTTTGAAAATTTCAATCAATCAAGGGGGTTCTTCAATTAAAGATTTCAAAAATGTATATGGTAAAAGTGGCAATTTTCAACAATTTTTTAATGTATATAAACAAGAAAATAAAAATTGTTCTCGTATTTCGTGCAAAGGAAAAATAAAAAAAATATCAATATCCAATAGATCATCTTTTTATTGTAACAGTTGTCAAAATTAATTGTTATTGACCGATATGAAGCAAAAAGATATATATTCACCTCTTTATGCCAACTACTAAATCTGGAAAACGACGCGTAAAAAGAACTAGATTTCAGACATCAGTCAATAGAATAAGGAAAAGTAAATACAAAGCTGCTATTAAGCAAATGTCCAGTTATATTGCTGCAGGCAAGACAAAGGAAGCCCAAGACTTTTTACCAAAATTCCACTCACAATTGATGAAGATAGCAAAAACTGGTGTCATTAGGAAAGAAACAGTCTCAAGAAAAATTTCTAGGGTTACCAAAAAAATTCAAAAGTTAAAAAAATAAATCAGTCAATTAAGGGTTGATAAATTTTTCAACATACTTTTTATTTTTGTCACAACTAAATAAAAAATAATTTTAGAGAAAAAATCAAAATCTAGTTAAATGATATTTTAAGTTGCATCAACAAGTTCTAGAGTAATTTTTTTGCTACTTGTGATTTAGTTTATATTTAAATTAAAAAAAATATAATATGTAAAAAATTTACAATACAACCTAAAGATAATTTTTTTCTTAATACAACCTAAAAAATATTGCATACCCGCTAAAAAAAAAATAGAACTACTTGATCAAAAATAAATATCTTTATGATTGAAACTTTATCAAAACAAGCTTCGAGTGCAGTTGTAGCATTAGAAGAGAATTTGCTTGATTGGAATGAGGTCCTTAAAAATTTTAAAACAACTTTTGGAAATGATGTTTATGAAAGTTGGTTAAAAAACATAAATTTAAAAAAAGAATTTAATCACTATGTTGTTTTGACTGCTCCTACTCGATTTGTAAGAGACTGGATTGTTTCAAGATACGCAGATAAAATGTTGGATATAATTCAAACATTTAAAAAAAGCATCCAAAGAATTGAGTTTTTCATTGAAGAATCGAAAGAAAAGTCTGATAAAATAGACTTTCGAAGAGATAGTCAGATTTCATCAATCGAAAATTCCTTATTAAATTACAATCGATTTAATTTAAACAATAGTTTTGATCATTTCATGGTTGGAGAAAGCAACGAACTTGCGTATACGGCGGCCAGGAAAGTATGCACTCAGTCTTCACATTATAATCCACTATTTATTTATAGTGTGGTAGGGATGGGCAAGACACATTTATTAAATGCTATCGGGTTAGATATTGAGAACTCGAAACAAGTAATGTTTATTTCAGCAGAAAGATTTATGTATCATTTTATTAGATCCATAAAAAGTAATGACATGGTTAAATTTAAAGATTTTTTCAGGAAAGCTAACGTTTTTATTATTGATGATATTCAATTTGTAGCAGGCAAAGAAGCTATGCAAGAAGAATTTTTTCATACTTTTAATGCTTTAATAGAAAGAGGTTCGCAAATAGTAGTAGCATCAGATAGATCTCCTTCAAATCTTGATAGAGTTCAAGGACGGATTAAATCCCGTTTGTCAGGAGGTTTGGTAATTGATATTCAACCACCTGATTTAAATTTAAGAATAAAAATTTTGAGAAGTAAGTTTGAAGATATTAAAAAAAATTTTAACGAAAATTATAATTTAAATGATGAAGTTTTCAAGTTTTTGGCAACCGAAATTACATCGAGTATCAGAGAAATGGTTGGAGCTTTAAATAGAGTTTTAGCTTTTAGTAAAATTAATACAAAATCTCCAAACATTTATGAGTGCAAAAGAATTTTAAAAGATTTTATTAATGACAATAAGAAGTCGATAAATGTTGAGTCTATTCAAAATATAGTAGCTGTCTATTTTAATCTCAATATTCAAGAAATGTTATCGCCTAGAAGATCAAGATCACTAGCTAGACCCAGACAAATAGCCATGTATTTAGCAAAGAAGTATACAACAAACTCTCTACCGGAAATTGGTAGAAAATTTTCTAATCGTGATCATACAACTGTAATACATGCTGTAAAAAAAATTAATGAGTTAGTTAAAAATGATAATGAAATTAAGCACAGCATAACTGAAATTATAAAAATACTTCTTTAAAATTGCAAAATGGAATTTACAATATCTAGGAATACCTTTTTAAAATCATTGAGCCATGCCTATGGTATTATTGAAAAAAAAACAACACTTCCAATTTTATCAAACATCTTGATAGAAGCAAAAGATTCAAAAATTAGAATTACTGCAACGGACCTAGATATAATTTATACCGAAGAAATTCCCTTACAAGAATTAAAAAAGGAAGGTTCAACAACTACTTCAGCCAGCATAATTTACGACATATTACGAAAATTAGAACCCAATACAAAAGTTGAACTTTTTTTACAAAGCGCAAATAAGCTGAAGTTAGTTTCTGGTAATTCTAAATTTAATTTATTATGTTTATCCCCAGATAATTTTCCCTTGTCAGATGAAGATATTAAGCAAAAAACTTTTGAAGTTTCTTCTAAAAAAATGCTAAAACTTCTAAACAAGACTAAAATTTCAATTTCAAATGATGAAACCAGACATTATCTTAACGGAATTTATCTACATAAAATAAATATAGAAAACAAATCATTTCTATCAAGCGTAGCAACAGACAGTCATAGACTTTCTTCTAGCAGACTAGAAATTGATTCTAATACAGATTTTGAATCTATTATTTTACCCAAAAAAACTATTTTTCAACTTATTTCCTTATTGGAGCAAAGTACAAGTGCTATCAAAATATCTAATAATAAATCAAAAATTAAGTTCGAAATTGATAGTGGTGTATTGATTTCTAAAGTTATTGATGGACGATTTCCTGATTATAGTAAAGTTGTTCCCATAGATAATGTTAAAATATTACAAATAAAATTAAATGAATTTAAAAATTCTATAGAGAGAGTGACTACAGTTTCCTCGGATCGTAAAGAGGGTTTAAAAATGAACATATCGAAAGATTTTTTACAATTATCAGTTAACAGCCCTAACAGTGGAGAAGGTATTGAAAGTATTAATGCAATATTTAATTCTGATGATATGGATATAAGTTTTAATAGTAGATATTTGATTGATATTGCATCCCAAATCGAAAATGATTTAATTATTATTAATTTAAAGGATGCCGCCTCACCAGTGCTAATTAAAGATATGTCAGATAAAAATAGTTTTCATGTCGTTATGCCAATGAAAATTTGATTTATTTTGTTTAAAGGAGATTTTAGATTAATTTTTTTTTTTTCATTAAGTAATCATTTGATACCAACGGTCATTTAAGGTGTACGTTTGTCTTCGATTTAGTTAAGTCAATAAAAATGTTAAAATATACTAATAGAATTTCACATATATGATTCAAAAAGATCAACAGGATAACTCAAAATCAAAATATAGAGCAGATTCGATAAAAGTTCTTAAGGGATTAGAAGCAGTTAGAAAAAGACCAGGCATGTACATTGGCGATACTGATGATGGCACAGGGCTTCATCATATGGTTTATGAGGTAGTTGATAATTCTATTGATGAAGCTCTAGATGGTTATTGTACAAATATTAAAGTTACGATTAATTCGGATCAATCCATTTCTGTCGAGGATAATGGAAGAGGTATTCCAGTTGATATGCACAAAGGGGAAAGGAAGTCAGCTGCAGAAGTTATTATGACCCAACTCCACGCTGGAGGTAAATTTGATCATGATTCGTACAAAATTTCCGGTGGACTTCATGGCGTTGGTGTTTCAGTGGTTAATGCTTTATCTGAAAAATTAATTTTAGGAATATTCAGAGATAAAAAGGAATATTTTGTTGAATTTAAAGATGGAAGGGCTTTATCTCCTCTAAAAGTTAAGGGTAAAACAAATAAAACTGGAACTTTTATAAATTTTTTACCATCAAAAAAAGTATTTTCTTTAACTAAATTTAGTTCATCAATTTTACAAAAAAGAATGAGAGAACTTGCTTTTTTAAACAAGGGTTTAAGTATTATTTTAGTAGACAAAACTGCAAAAAAAGAAAAAGAATATAAAAATAAATACAATGGAGGTATACAAGAATTCGTTGAATTTTTAGATAAAAACAAAACTGCTTTAGTTAATAAAAATGATGTTAATTTATTTAAAAAACCAATCTATATTTCAGGATTAAAAGATAATGTCATGGTAGAATGCTCATTGAAGTGGAATGCTGGATATTCTGAAGAGATGTTGCCATTTGCAAATAATATTCATCAAAGAGACGGAGGAACGCACTTATTAGGGTTTAGAAGTGCATTGACAAGAGTAATCAATAAATATGCTACAGGCAGTAATCTTCTAAAAAAAAATAAAATTACTTTATCAGGAGAAGACATTAGAGAAGGCTTAACCGGCGTTTTGTCACTAAAAATACCTGATCCTAAATTTTCTTCACAAACCAAAGATAAGCTTGTTTCATCAGAAGTAAGGTTCATTGTAGAATCGGTAATTAATGACAGATTATCAACTTGGTTTGATCAAAATCCTGGAGTAACGAAAGTAGTATTATTAAAAATAGTTCAGGCTGCTATTGCAAGAGATGTTGCAAGAAAAGCTCGAGAAGGTGTGCGAAGAAAAGGATCATTAGAATTATCTGGGCTTCCCGGCAAACTTGCTGATTGTCAAATTGGCAAAGCCGAAGGAACAGAACTGTTTATTGTTGAGGGAGATTCAGCCGGAGGATCAGCAAAACAAGGAAGAAATAGAAAATATCAAGCTGTGCTTCCTTTAAGGGGGAAAATACTAAATACTTATGTTGATACAAACAGCAAGAAAGCTAGAAATGGTAATGGAAAAGATTTAGAGACAAAGGCTTTTTCAAAAATGATGTCTTCCAATGAAATAGTTACTTTAATTAACGCTTTAGGCACTGGGTCTCGGGATTTTGACATTAAAAACTTAAGATACGATAAAATAATTATAATGACCGATGCTGATGTTGACGGATCTCATATAAGAACTCTTTTGTTAACTTTATTTAATAATCATCCATTTAATGAGTTAATCGAAAAAGGTCATTTATATCTTGCTCAACCTCCTCTTTATAAAATTACTAAAGGATCAAAGAGTTTCTATATTAAAAATGATAAAGAGTTAGAAGATTTTTTAATTAAATCTTCAGGAAAATCAAAAAATGAAATTAAAAAAAACACCAAAGAATTTAATAAATTTATTGAAAGAGAAAAAAGTAAAGTAAAGATTCAAAGATTTAAAGGTTTGGGAGAAATGAATCCTGAAGAACTGTGGCAGACAACTTTGAATCCTGAAAAACGTATATTGTTACAAGTTAAATATTCGAATAATACAAAAGCCAAATCAAAAAAAGATCAAGATTTAATCCAAATCCTTATGGGCGATGAAGTGGCTCCAAGAAAAAAATTTATAATTAATCGTGCTTTAGAAGTTTCAAATTTAGATATATAATTTCCGAATGAAGTTTTCGGAAGTTTTTACATCAAAGGATAATATTCAATTAGATAAAAAAACTTTAGTTATTTTGAGGTGGATAGCTATTGTTGGACAATTTTTTACAATCAGTATTGTTTATTTTTTTTTAGGTTTTGAACTTCCTTTTTTTTATTGTTCCTTAATTATTTTGGTCGGTGTAATAACTAATATTTATTTGCAATTCAAAGTTAAAGAAAACCAACTAAGTAACTTTCATTCAACGATTTACTTACTTTATGATCTCGTCCAATTAGCTGCCTTGCTTTATTTTACTGGAGGTATAACTAACCCTTTTACAATTTTATTAATTGTTCCAGCAATAGTATCATCAACTTTTTTATCTTTGAGAAGTACTTTAAATCTATCCTTCGTCACAATAATGGTTTTGTTAGTGTTAACACTTTATCATCTTCCTTTACCCCATTCTGGCGATTTACATTTTCACGTTCCAAATTATTATTTGTATGCAATTCCAACTGCAGTGATTATAGGGTTAATTTTCTTAACCTATTTTGGGGCAAGGTTTGGAATAGAATCAAGAAAAAGAACTGAGGCACTAAACAAACTAGAATTAATTTTAGCTAAAGAACATGAATTAGAGTCCATAGGAGTTCAAGCTGCCGCTGCTGCGCATTCTTTAGGTACACCCTTATCAACTATTACTGTAGTTGCTAAGGAATTAGAAAAAGAAATTGGAAACAATCCAAAATATTCAAAAGATATCAATTTGCTTTTAACTCAAACAAAAAGATGCGGTGATATTTTAAAAAAACTGTCACAGGATACTTTGGCAGAAGATAGTTTTCTTGATGATATAAAATTAGATGAATTGTTAAATGAAATTGCTAGATCATATAGGGAAATTTCAAATAAGAAATTATCTGTCATAGTCGAAAAAAATGAAATTAATCCGCGCATCGCAAGAACACTGGAAATTACTTATGGCTTAAGAAATTTTATTGGTAATGCAGTGAAGTATAGTAAATCGCTTGTAGAAATTAGTCTAGAAAGCAATAATAGAATTACCGAGGTAAAAGTTTGTGATGATGGTCCAGGCTTTCCATCTGATGTGAAAGATGTATTAGGAGAACCTTACATACGTTC
>Ga0208704_100228_pt1 | contig 12801 bp, 13 predicted proteins | sample DeeseametaMP0144_FD_184221 | JGI IMG/M metagenome (GOLD analysis project Ga0208704, IMG submission 184221) | Marine microbial communities from the Deep Atlantic Ocean - MP0144 (SPAdes) | ecosystem: Environmental > Aquatic > Marine > Oceanic | place: West of Cape Verde, Atlantic Ocean | collected...
GAAAAAAAGAAGAATTTAAGAAAGTGCTAGCAATTTTAAGAAAGAAAAAGCCTGATAGGACAAGGGTCCTATGAAATTTGTCGTGTACAGAGAGGATTATTATATGATCAGCCTTTCGCTGCTGATGCAACCTACTCATCAACAGCAGGTACATTTGGTAATGGTACGGAAGGAACTTCTGTTGAAGTTGATACTCATAATCTAACTGCGCTGATTGGTTACCAACCCAACCAAAACTGGAATTTTTATGCAGGCCCCGTATATCAAACAGTTGAAGGAAAAGTTTCATTACGTGGCGCCGCATACGGTGGTACTCGTCTATTAGGTGGCTACGACATAGATCTCAAAGAAGATGATGCTTTCGGTTGGATTGCAGGTGCCGCATACTCTATTCCTGAAATTGCACTTAGAGCTGCTATCACTTATCGCTCTGAAATTAAACATGAACTTGATACTTCAGAAACATTTGCCCTAGGTGCTGTTGTTCGTCCCAACTCAAACACAGAAGTTGTTACACCTCAGTCTGTAAACATTGATTTGCAATCAGGTGTCGCTAAAGATACCTTAGCTTTTGCAAATATTCGCTGGGTACATTGGGATCAATTTGCAGTTAAGCCAACATATTTAGCTGCTGCAACACAAGCTGCAAGAGGTAAAGCACAAAATCTAATCGACTATTCAGATGATCAGTGGTCTATTACAACAGGTCTTTCTCATAAGTTTAATGATAAATGGGCTGGTTCAGCTTCTGTTGGTTATGACTCTGGAGCAGGTAACCCTGTTACGACACTTGGCCCTGTAGAAGGAAACTGGAGTATTGGATTAGGCGCTCAATATAGCCCTGCACAAAGCTATTTCATTGCTGCTGGCGTACGTTACCTATGGTTAGGTGATGCAGATGCACAAACAGGTGGGAATGTTGTTGGTAGCTTTGAAGATAACAGCGCCCTTGCATATGGTATGAAAATTGGCTATCGCTTTTAATTAATCTATGTTAACTAACATTGAATTCAATGAAAAATGGCGCTAATTGCGCCATTTTTTATTATTTTAAAATCAATATATTAAGCAGGAATATCACGAACTGAAGCATTACGAATTGCCTCTTTTAAAGCTGCATAACCATGAATTGCAGGGAATTGTGGGAACTCTTTAATCACGTTTTCTGGTGCATCAAACAAAAAACCTTTATCCGCTTCACCCAGCATAGTGGTGTCATTATAAGAATCACCTGCGGCAATCACACGGTAATTTAGTCCATGCAATCCTTTAACTGCTTCACGTTTTTGGTCAGGTTGGCGCAGCTTATAGGTTGTAATCATACCCTTTTCATCAGTCTCTAACTTATGACAAAAAATCGTTGGCCAGCCCAGCTGTTTCATTAATGGGTGCGCAAACTCATAGAAAGTGTCTGACAAAATAATCAGCTGAAAATGTGTACGTAACCATTCAACAAATTCTTTTGCGCCTGGAAATGGGCCCATCTCAGCAATGACTTCTTGAATATCATTTAAGCCTAAACCATGTTCTTTTAATATATTCAAACGCTGCGTCATGAGCACATCATAATCAGGAATATCACGTGTGGTTGCTTCAAGCGCTTTAATGCCTGTTTTTTTAGCAAAGTTAATCCAAATCTCTGGAACTAACACCCCTTCTAGATCAAGGCAAACAACTTCCATGAATACTCCCTTTTATTTACGTGGAAAAATTTTGAACTATCATAGCTTAATATTTGTCTAATGCATTGCTGTTTTTTAAATCTATTTTTTTCATAAGCATTTATTTTTTAGTGATAAGTGGTTTATTTCAACTCTATTAAAATGCACAGCAAATAACGTAATATAGGTCTTGTTAGATTCCAAGCCTATTGCCAGGATACTCATGACAACCATTCCAACTATTGATCTTGTTGATGCTCTCGCAGCTGAATATGCAGACAAATCACCAAGTGAAATTTTAGCACTTGCACTGAATCAAACGGGTGAAATTGCCATCTCGTTTTCAGGTGCAGAAGATGTCGTACTTATTGATATGGCTGCTAACTTAGGTAAACCTTTTCGTGTCTTTAGCTTAGACACAGGACGTTTACATGCAGAAACCTATCAATTTATCGAAACTGTGCGTAAACACTACAACATTAATATCGAAATTTGCTTCCCAGAAGCAGATGCCGTTCAACAACTGATCAATGAAAAAGGTTTATTCAGCTTTTATCAAGATGATCATAAAGAGTGTTGTGGTATCCGTAAAGTTCAGCCTTTACGTAAAAAATTAGCGACTTTAGATGGTTGGATTACGGGTCAACGTAAAGACCAAAGCCCAGGCACACGAACTGAGATTCCAGTTATTCAAGCAGATGCAGGCTTTTCAGGCGAAGGCAAACAATTGATTAAATACAATCCTCTTGCCAACTGGTCAAGTGCCGACATTTGGAGTTACATCCGCATGATGGAGGTACCTTATAATCCATTGCATGAGCGCGGTTTTATCTCTATCGGCTGTGAACCATGTACGCGTCCAGTGTTACCAAACCAACATGAACGTGAAGGACGTTGGTGGTGGGAGGAAGCGACACATAAAGAATGTGGCCTGCATGCAGGTAATTTAAAAAAGTAAAGACTAAAACCACTGCAAAGCAGTGGTTTTTCGCAACCAATGGATACACACAAAGCGCTCCCATTGTTAAAAAAAGTCGATATACTAGGTTTAGTTCTATAATTCTAACAAGATTGCTCATATAGGAGCGGTCAGATATTGCAGTGAGGCAATCCAGACTATGCGTCCATTACATCCGATTGACTTTATTTTTTTATCGCTTGAAAAACGCCAACAACCCATGCATGTGGGTGGATTATTCTTATTCCAAATCCCTGAAAATGCACCTGCTAGCTTCATTCAAAATTTAGTTGCAGATATTCGTAACTCCAAATCTATTCCTATTCCTCCATTTAACAACAAACTCAATGGTTTGTTTTGGGATGAGGATGAAGAGTTTGATCTTGATCACCATTTTCGTCATATCGCACTCCCACAACCAGGGCGTATTCTTGAACTACTCACCTACATTTCACAAGAACACAGTAGTTTAATTGACCGCGCTAAACCGTTATGGACGTGTCATATTATTGAAGGGATTGAAGGGAATCGTTTTGCGATGTACTTCAAAATTCACCATGCGATGGTGGATGGTATCGCGGGTATGCGTTTGGTGGAAAAATCATTATCACAAGATCCAAACGCAAAGAGTATTGTGCCACCATGGTGTGTTGAAGGCCCTCGTGCGAAGCGTTTAAAAGAACCGAATGTTAGTCGCTTTAAGAAAATAATGAATGGCGTAATGGGCCAGCTTGAGTCAACACCACGTGTCATGTATGAGTTGTCACAAACCGTCATGAAAGATATGGGACGTAATCCAGATTATGTTTCAAGCTTCCAAGCACCCAGCTCTATTCTTAACCAGCGGGTTAGCTCCTCCCGCCGTTTTGCAGCACAGTCTTTTGAGTTTGACCGTTTACGTCATATTTCTAAAAGTTTGGATGTCACGATTAATGACATCGTACTGGCGATTTGTTCAGGTGCCTTGCGTGAATATTTATTGTCCCAAGATGCACTTCCTAAAAAGCCTTTAATTGCCATGGTACCTGCCTCTGTTCGCGATGATGATTCGTCTATGTCGAATCGTATCACCATGATTTTGGCAAATTTAGGCACGCATAAAGAAGATCCACTAGAGCGCCTCGCAATTGTTCGTCGCAGTGTGCAAAATGCCAAAGAAAAGTTCAAACGCATGAACTCAAACCAAATTCTAAACTATAGTGCGTTTGTTTATAGTGCGGCAGGACTCAACATTGCCTCAGGCTTAATGCCTAAGCGCCAAGCGTTTAATCTGGTGATTTCAAATGTCCCTGGCCCACGTGAACCGTTGTATTGGAATGGGGCACGACTCGATGCACTATACCCTGCCTCCATCATTTTGGATGGTCAGGCACTCAACATCACCATGACCAGTTATTTAGATAAACTTGAAGTTGGTTTGACAGCTTGTCGAAATGCACTGCCGAAGATGCAGAATCTACTCACACACTTAGAGGAAGAGATTCAACGCTTTGAAGCGATTGTGGGGGTCGAAGGCCCAAAGTTGCAAGCGGTCAGTTGATGCCGCAAAACGAATCAGAAATACAAGAATAATTAATAAAACTAAGGGGCTTCGATAAGCCCCTTAGTTTTTAATGCTACGACATTGTTTTAATAATTGATGACACGCACTACGAATCATGGCAGTTGTAATTTGTACTTCTTTACCCTGATCATCCACAATATACGCATTATGCGTTACTTTCGTATCTAATAAATGTTTCAAACCAGGTTGAATAATTGCTTCTCTAACACCCATATCACACCTCATTTGCTAAACCTATTTGGGAGAATAAGCTTTGGCTATTTCCGTGTTTCTAGTATTAAAAATCTAAGATCGAAAGTAAAATTTCAGTTGTAACAACTATTTAACCATATATTGTTACAATTTCAGCTCAGAATGATATCGTATTGCTCTTGCGTATATAAATTTTCCACCTGAAATTTAATCACCCGACCAATGAAATGCTCTAAATCCGCGACTGCTGGCGCTTCTGCGGTTAACAAGCGGTCAATCACTGATGGATGCGCAACGACAGTAAAGCCAGTCTGAGATTGATACGCACGTGTATATCTCATGATTTCTCGAAAGATTTCGTAACATACAGACTCAGCTGTTTTCACATAACCCCGTCCCTGACAGGTCGGGCAAGATTCACATAATAAGTGCTCTAATGATTCACGCGTACGTTTACGTGTCATTTCGACTAAACCTAACTCAGAAACCTGTGTAATTTTGGTTTTTGCATGGTCTTGCTCAAGCATCCGTTCAAACTGAGTCATGACCTCAGTTCGATGCTCCTGCTCTTGCATGTCAATAAAGTCGATAATAATAATACCGCCTAAATTGCGTAGTCTCAGCTGACGTGCAATGACCTGTGTCGCTTCCATATTGGTTTTAAACACAGTGTCTTCTAAAGAGCGGCCACCCACATATGATCCTGTATTGACATCAATGGTGGTCATAGCTTCAGTCTGGTCAATCATCAAATAACCACCAGATTTCAGCGCAACACGCGTCTGCAGTGCTCTTTGAATGTCTTCTTCGACATTATACAAGTCAAAAATTGGGCGCTCACCCGGATAGTGAATGAGACGTTCTTTGATATTCGGGACAAATTCTTCTACAAACTCTTGGAGCTTGCCATGTATTTCACGCGAGTCGACTGAAATTTTAGCGGTCTTTTCACTCGCAAGATCGCGAATAATGCGTTGGGGTAACGGCAGTTCTTCAAAAATTAACGATGGCACCGCAATACTGATTTGCTTGCGCTGAATAAATTCCCAAAGTTTTGCCAAATAAGCCATATCTTGTGCAATAGCAGCTTCCGCAATCCCATCAGCAGCTGTACGAACAATCACTGAACCCGGAAGTTTATGTTCCGCTTGAATACGCTCAATCATCGAACGTAAACGATCACGTTCAGCTTCAGACTCAATGCGTTGAGACACACCCGTATGATTGCCATAAGGCATCATCACTAAGTAGCGCGAAGGAATAGAAAGGTCGGTTGAAAGCCGAGCCCCTTTGGTTCCCAGCATGTCTTTCATGACTTGAACAGTAAGAATTTGTCCCGGCTGTAAGAGCTCAAAAACATTGGGGGTGGGTTGATTACGTGACCAAACCATATCATTAATATGTAAAAAAGCAGTTCGTGACAGCCCAATATCGACAAAAGCAGCCTGCATTCCCGGAAGAACACGCACCACTTTACCTTTATAAATATTGCCCACTAAACCACGTTTCACCGTACGCTCAATAAATAATTCATTGACCGTGCCGTTTTCAATTAACGCGACGCGACATTCCATAGGCGTGACGTTAATTAATAACTCGTCAGACATAACAAACTCAAAACATTATAAAAAATCTTTTGAGACAGTTAATTTAGTGCCTTAACTGCCTGTAATAACTGTACCGTTTCATGCAACGGTAGCCCCACGACATTGCTATAGCTTCCCTCTATGCGTGGAATATAACGTGCTGCAATGCCTTGTATGGCGTAGGCTCCTGCCTTGCCAAGAGGTTCAGATGTGGCCCAATATGCTTCCATATCATTCGGGCTCAAATGCTGAAATTCGACTTCAGTACGAACTACTATACTTGAAATTTGCGTATTTGTACGAACACAAACCGCAGTATATACATCATGCTTGCGCCCAGAAATTTTTCCCCACATTTCAAATGCATGCTGCTTAGATTCAGGTTTACCTAAAATCTCTTGATCGACTCCTAAACTGGTATCGGCAGCAATCACAATTGCATCAGGATATTGAAGCTGTACTGCCTCAGCTTTGGCACATGCCAGTCGTTCCACATAATGAGCTACCGACTCGCCTGCTTGTACAGATTCATCAATATCTGGACTATAGATATCAAAGACTAGACCGAGCTGCTCAAGCAGCTCACGGCGACGCGGCGAACTGGACGCTAAAATTAAACGCGCCATTTCTTCAACATGAAATAGACCATCGGGAAAGTCAACACACTACTCAACAGCGGTTGCCAATGACGTGCAAGGGAAAACTGTGCCCCAATCATAATTTGTGCGATCCAGGTAATAAACAAATGCGCGACCACAGCCAAGGTGGTGATGACCCAAATATTGGCAAAGGTCATAATCCGACGTTCACGCGTTAAAAAACGGGACACAAAAGTAATCAGAACAAAACTGAGTGCATTTAGGCCCAAAGGTGCATCGAGTAGTAAATCGGTGAAAATCCCAACTGCAAAGGCAAACCAAATCCCGCTCCATGTCGGCTGGCACAGCACCCAAAAAAGCATCACCATCATCATAAACAATGGACGCCAACCAGAGAGCGCATAAGACAAGGGATAAACCATCAACACTGAAGCAATGATCACCGAAAAAATGATTGGAAATAACGGGTCACGCTTTTTGGCAGCACGAAATTTAGCGATCGGCATGCGGTTGCTCCATCGCTAAAGAATCGGAAAATAACACAACGACATGATGCCCACCCGCTAACTGTGCAGCAGGAACAACATCAATTTGAGCAAACTCGCCTGAATTATGACGACTGATTTTTGAAATGGTGCCCACCAGATAACCTGCTGGAAAATGCTCACCTAAACCAGAGCTATACACTTTTTCACCCACTTTGATTTCAGCACTGGTCGGCACGTATTCCATTTTCAAATGACCCAAATCTCCAGTCCCTGAAACAATGGCACGCATTCCAGATCGCTCTAAGCGAACCGAAAGAGAATGTTCTTTATCTGAAAGCAACATGACGCGACTACTATGCGGATAGACATTAATAATCTGTCCCATGATCCCTTTGTCATCGAGCACGGTTTGCCCGACCTTTAACTGACTGTTGGCACCACGGTTTACCACAATAATATGACGCAATGGATCGGCATCTGTCCCAATGACTTCTGCAATTTCCATACGACCATCAATGATCAACGGGGTATCTAACAGACCGCGTAAACGCGTATTTTCCGCAGATAATTCAGATAATTTTTGTAAACGCACCTGCGCCTGCAATAACTCGGCTTGCATCGCGGTATTTTCACGGCGCAATTGAGCTTCAGACTTGGTTTGTTGATTCAGCCACTCTCGCGATAACACGGGATAACTTGCTACGGCATAAATTGGATTATAAGCGGCGTACAAGACATCTCTTGCAGGTTGAATCACATGTGGCATGCGCCAGTTAAAAAACAGCACGACCAAGCATGTGATCACTGCAATGATAAATGAGCGAAAAGATGGCGGTTGTCTGGAAAACAGATTTGTTTGCACCCGCCGATTCCTTTATTAGCCTACAAATAACATGTCGTGATTTGGATTATCGAAGAATTCTAAAACTTTGCCACCACCACGAGTGACGCAAGTTAGAGGATCTTCTGCAACCACCACAGGTAAGCCTGTTTCTTGTGCAAGAAGTTTATCGAGGTTACGTAGTAATGCACCACCACCTGTCAACACTATACCGCGCTCAGCGATGTCTGAAGACAGCTCAGGAGGCGTTTGCTCAAGTGCAGATTTCACAGCTGAAACAATACTTTGTAATGGATCAGAAATCGCTTGCGTGATTTCGTCCGAAGTCACAGTGATCGCACGTGGCACACCTTCAGCAAGGTTACGGCCGCGAACTTCAATTTCAAGTGCTTTGGCATCGGCTTCTGGTAAAGCCATACCCACTTCTTTCTTGATAATTTCAGCGGTAGTTTCACCAATCACGCAACCATGTGCTTTACGTACGTAGTTAATGATTTGCTCATCAAATACATCACCACCAATACGTAGTGAGTCAGCATAGACACAACCTTGAAGCGAAATAATCGCAATTTCAGTTGTACCACCACCAACATCGACCACCATAGAGCCACATGCTTGTTCAACTGGCATACCCGCACCAATTGCAGCCGCCATTGGCTCTTCAATCAAACGAACATCACGCGCGCCTGCATTAAATACAGCTTCACGAATAGCACGACGCTCAACCAAAGTTGATTTGCAAGGCACACACACCACAACACGAGGTGCAGGTGGGAACAGACGTTTTTCATGTACTTTACCAATAAATTGGTTCAGCATGGTTTCGGTCACTTCAAAATCGGCAATCACACCATCCTTCATTGGACGAATGGCAGAGATATTTGCAGGTGTACGGCCCAGCATTTGCTTTGCATCAAGACCTACCGCGGCAACGATTTTTTGTGAACCACTGTGACGAATTGCCACAACTGTCGGTTCATTTAATATAATGCCTCGTCCTGGTGCATAAATAAGTGTATTTGCTGTACCTAAATCAATGGCTAGATCGGGCGAAAACAAGCCAATTAGTCTTTTTAGAATCACGGAGACGTTCTCGATTAAACTTTATGTGGACGCAAGGTGGCAACTTTAACTAAATGTGATGATTTGAACAAGTCAATCGCTTATTATAACGCACGATATTTTGAAATTTTTTAATACTGACTCAGGTGATGTTATGTCTACATCGGATGCACAGCATTCTGCAGATTTAAATGCACAAACAGTTTCAGCAATCGCCAATCTTGCTCGATTGTCGCTAGATGATACGCAATCTGCTGAATATGCTCAAAGTCTAAATAAAATTTTAGGCATGATGGAAACCTTAAAAGGCATCGATACCGATGGTGTTGAGCCGCTTAAAAGCCCATTTGATCACCCACAACCCTTACGTGAAGATGTGGTTTCAGAAACCAATCATCGTGATGAATATCAAGCCATTGCACCGCAAGTGCAAGATGGTTTGTACCTTGTTCCTCGCGTGATTGAATAATTTCTATTCAGTTAAACCATTATTTTGTAAAAATTAACGTAAAGACATTTCTCATGACAGATTTACATCGCTTATCGATTCGTGAACTCTCTGAGGGTTTAGCTGGGGCTAAATTTTCATCTCGCGAACTGACTGAACATTATTTAAAGCGCATTGCAAAACTGGATACACAAGTTAAATCTTATGTAACCGTGACGGCAGAACAAGCGCTTGCACAAGCCGATGCTGCCGATGCTGCAATTAAAGCTGGCACAGCAACCGCATTGACAGGCGTGCCAATTGCACACAAAGACATTTTTTGTACCCAAGGCATTAAAACCACTGCGGGCTCAAAAATGTTGGATAACTTTATCTCTCCTTACGACGCCACCGTTGTAGCGAAAGGCAAAGCCGCTGGTCTGGTCACTTTGGGTAAAGTGAACATGGACGAATTTGCAATGGGTTCAACCTCTGAGAACTCATTCTACGGCGCTACAGCAAACCCTTGGAACTTAGGTCATGTGCCAGGTGGTTCTTCAGGCGGTTCTGCGGCAGCGGTTGCAGCAGACCTTGCTCCATTTGCAACAGGTACGGACACGGGTGGTTCAATTCGCCAACCTGCATCGTTCTGTGGCTTAACGGGTCTTAAACCAAGTTATGGCCGCGTGTCGCGCTTTGGGATGATTGCGTATGCATCATCACTGGATCAGGGCGGACCAATGGCGCGTTCGGCTGAAGACTGTGCCTATCTCATGAATGTGATGGCAGGTCATGATGCGAAAGACTCAACATCCGTTGAAAAAGACGTTGATGACTATGTGGCGAACCTAAACGGCACAGCAGTCAAAGGCTTACGCATTGGTATTCCAAAGCAATACTTCAATGTTGCTGGTTTAGACGCAGATGTGAAAGCGCGTGTTGAAGAATCATTGAAAAAGTTAGAAGACATGGGCGCGACCTTGGTTGAGATTGATCTCAACATGACTGAGGCTTATGTTCCGACGTATTACTTGATTGCACCTGCTGAAGCATCTTCTAACTTACAACGCTATGATGGCGTACGTTATGGCTACCGTGCTGAGAACCCTGTTGACCTGATGGACTTATACAAACGTTCACGTTCTGAAGGTTTTGGTGCAGAAGTGCAACGTCGTATCTTGATTGGTACATATGCGTTGTCTGCGGGTTACTACGATGCTTACTACGTGAAAGCACAAAAAGTCCGTCGTCTGATTCAACAAGACTTCTTAAAAGCGTTTGAATCGGTTGATGTGATTGCTGCACCTTCTGCGCCAACCACGGCTTATAAAATTGGCGCGAACTTGTCTCCAGTTGAAATGTACTTGGGCGACATTTACACCATCGCAGTTAACCTTGCGGGACTTCCTGCGATTAACGCACCTGTTGGTTTTGACAAAGACAATTTACCTGTGGGCTTACAGCTGATTGGTAACTATTGGTCAGAATCTCAACTGTTGTCTGTGGTACATCAGTACCAACAAGCAACGGATTGGCATACGAAACGTGCGGCAATTGCTGAGGAGAATGCATAATGGCTCAAGCTCAAAAGAAACCCAAATCGTTATTGATTGATGGTTGGGAAGTCGTGATTGGGATCGAGATTCACACTCAGCTTGCGACCCAATCTAAAATCTTCTCAGGTTCTTCGACTGAATTTGGTCAAGACCCAAATACGCAAGCCAGCCTCGTTGACTTGGCAATGCCAGGTGTACTGCCTGTATTGAACAAAGAAGTGGTCGATTTAGCCATTCGCTTTGGTTTGGGTATTGATGCTTACATTGACCAAGCATCTGTGTTTGCACGTAAAAACTACTTCTACCCTGACTCTCCGAAAGGCTACCAAATTAGCCAGATGGACAACCCGATTGTGGGCTTGGGTCATATCGACATTCAACTTGAAGATGGTACGGTAAAGCGCATTGGCGTAACGCGTGCCCACCTTGAGGAAGATGCAGGTAAATCTATCCATGACCAGTTTGAAGGCATGTCAGGCATCGACTTAAACCGTGCAGGTACACCTTTACTTGAAATCGTGTCTGAACCCGATATGCGTTCAGTTGAAGAAGCCGTGGCTTATATCAAGTCGATTCACACTTTAGTGCGTTGGTTAGGTATTTCTGACGGTAACATGGCAGAAGGTTCATTCCGTGCTGACTGTAACGTGTCGTTACGTCGTCCGGGTCAACCGTTCGGTACACGTTGCGAGTTGAAAAACCTCAACTCATTCCGTTTCATTGAACAAGCGATCAATGTTGAAATTGAACGCCAAATGGAAATTTTGGAATGGGATGGCACGATTGACCAAGAAACGCGTCTATTCGACCCTGTGAAGATGGAAACACGTTCAATGCGTTCGAAAGAAGAAGCGAACGACTATCGCTACTTCCCAGACCCTGACTTGTTGCCTGTGATTATTTCAGATGCGCAAATTGAAAAGGCTCGTGCTGCATTGCCCGAACTTCCTGCGGCACGTCGTGAGCGTTTCGTAGCGGACTTTGGTATCACTGAGTACGATGCACATGTGTTGACGCTGACCCGTGAAATGTCGGACTTTTATGAAGTGGTTGTAGCTGCTGCTGGCGGTGCCGCACAAGGTAAAGTATCTGCAAACTGGGTCATGGGCGAGTTCTCAGGTGCTTTAAACAAAGCAGGCTTAGAGTTGGCAGATTCCCCTGTTTCGGCTGAAAAACTGGGCGGCATGGTTGCGCGTATCGTGGATAACACTATTAGCGGCAAGATTGCGAAGCAAGTATTCAGCTTTATGTGGGATGAAGGCAAAACTGCGGACGAAATTATTGCGGAAAAAGGCTTGAAGCAGGAAACTGATACAGGTGCGATTGAAGCGATTATTAAAGACGTGCTTGCTGCCAATGAGAAGATGGTTGAAGAGTTTAAATCTGGTAAAGAGAAAGCTTTCAACGGTCTTGTTGGTCAAGTGATGAAAGCGTCTAAGGGTAAAGCCAACCCTGCGCAAGTCAATGAATTGATGAAGAAGCTGATTGGTTAATCTGATCTGTTTTGAAAAAAAAACCGCTTTAGAGCGGTTTTTTTTATCTTATATAGAAACTCCATGACATTTTTTAAATTTTTTTCCACTTTGACAAGGGCATGGGGAATTTCTATCTATATTTTTATATCTTTGAAGCATTTTTTCTCTTTGATTTTCTAACTCAAATTTATTTTCTAAGGTATTTAGCTTTTTACTCAGAATATCATCTAGAAAAAGATTAGGATTCCAACCTTGCAAAAGCTTACTTATAAAAAAATTCTCTACACTCGATGCTGGGCGAATTCAAACATGAGGTGCGACAGTTTGAAAAGTCTTATGATAATCAACAAGCTGAGCAAATTTCTCTAATGGTGTAAGCCAATCTAACGCTT
>Ga0208704_100234_pt1 | contig 12325 bp, 10 predicted proteins | sample DeeseametaMP0144_FD_184221 | JGI IMG/M metagenome (GOLD analysis project Ga0208704, IMG submission 184221) | Marine microbial communities from the Deep Atlantic Ocean - MP0144 (SPAdes) | ecosystem: Environmental > Aquatic > Marine > Oceanic | place: West of Cape Verde, Atlantic Ocean | collected...
GGGATTATGTTAGGAAGTATGGGAACCATTGGTTATATTTTGGGTTTACCCCTAGATATTCGCCATATTGCCTTTGCTTCAGCAAACTTCATTCAAGGCCTGATGAATATTAATGGTAGTCCTGAGATTGGCTTGATTATTGTATCTTTCCTCGGGGTACTCGCTATTGGTCTGACGAACTTATTTGTCAGTTTTACCCTCACGATTATTGTGGCTTTACGTGCACGTCGGGTACGTTTTGAACAGTGGAAACCGTTAGCAAAATTGGTTTTAACCCATTTTCTAACGCGACCAAGTGACTTCTTTTGGCCACCCAAAGTACCTCTTGAAGTTGATGAAAGTTCGAACAATACAAAACACCATACAAAATGATTTTGTACCGATTTTGAGCTATTGTTACACTGTGAACAAAATTTTATACATATTAATCAACACTTGAATTAAAGTGTACTGATGAGTACACTTTAACCCAGTAAATAACCGCGCTTAAATCGGTTGAAATGACACGAGTTCCAGCATGCATTACTTGTTGCTTTTTATCGGTATTATTTTATTTATAATCAGTGTATTAGCCCTAAGCATTCAACCACTTACAGATTTAGATCTGGCGATGGTCGAATATTTCAGCACATTAAGAACTGAACCTATAGATAAGCTTGCAATACTTTTATCAGCACTCGGCGGCATGCCGTTTGTATTATTTCTAACCACTCTATGGTGTTTCCATCGTGCATGGTATAAAAAGTATAGAGATGTTGTTTTTATTGGTTTAGGCGTTGTTGGAAGTATTGCTTCTGCTTGGCTACTTAAATTTCTAATTTCAAGACCACGCCCACCAGAAATGTTTCACCTAGTGACGAGCTATGGTGCTTCCTTTCCTAGTGCGCACAGTATGTATGCTGCCACTTTGGCGTGTCTTGCCATTTTCTTAAGTCGACCATTTCCTGCACATCGTTATGTTGTATGCATTGCTCTTTTATGGATGCTGATGATGGGAATTTCAAGAGTCTATCTTGGAGTACACTTCCCATCCGACGTTCTCGCAGGTTGGAGCATTAGTATTATCTGGATTTCACTGCTTTACATCTTGTGCGGCAGATATACCCAATTAAATACACATTATTTTTAGATAAGAATCTAATCGAGGTGGAACAATGATATCGGCAAAGCTTTGGGCCCCAGCCCTTACCGCTTGCGCATTAGCAACGAGTATTGCACTTGTTGGTTGTAGCAAAGATCCAAAGGATGCGCAGCAAGCTGGCGCTTCTCAACAAATGCCACCTACTGAAGTCGGTGTCATTGTTGCACAACCGCAAAATGTAGAACAATCTGTAGAGTTATCTGGCAGAACCACGGCATTTGAAATCTCTGAAGTTCGCCCACAAACGAGTGGAATCATTCTAAAACGTTTGTTTGCGGAAGGCAGTTATGTACGTGAAGGCCAGGCACTTTATGAACTTGATTCTCGTACCAACCGCGCAACATTTGATAATGCCAAAGCAGCATTATTACAACAAGAAGCGAATTTAAGCACACTCAGAACCAAACTAAATCGTTATCAGCAACTGGTTTCAAGCAACGCTGTTGCGAAACAAGACTATGACGATTTAGTGGGTCAAGTAAATGTTGCTGAGGCACAAGTGGCAGCAGCACGTGCTCAAGTTAAAAATGCTGAAGTGGACTTAGGTTATTCAACCATCCGCTCACCAATTTCAGGTCAAACCAACCGCTCTACAGTTACTGCGGGTGCTTTGGTGACTGCAAACCAAACAGAGCCATTGGTGACAATTCAACGTTTAGACCCAATCTATGTTGATATCAACCAATCAAGTTCTGAACTTCTTCGTTTACGTCAACAATTGAGTAAAGGTAGCTTAGACAGCAGTAACAACACGCGTGTGAAGCTGAAACTTGAAGATGGCAGTGACTATCCAATCGAAGGCCGCTTAGCTTTCTCTGATGCTAGTGTCAATCCAGATACAGGGACTGTGACGATTCGTGCGGTGTTCCCGAACCCGAATCACTTGCTGCTTCCAGGTATGTTTGCCAATGCACAAATCGTTCAAGGCGTAATCCCGAATGCGATGTTAGTGCCGCAAATTGCAGTGACTCGCACACCAACAGGTCAAGCGATGGCAATGATTGTGAATGACAAAGGCGTAGTAGAGCCTCGTCAAATCACCACAGTTGGTATTCAAGGCCAAGACTGGATTGTGACTGAAGGCCTTAAAACAGGTGAAAAAGTTATTGTTGACGGAATAGCAAAAGTTAAAGCTGAACAGAAAGTTGTTGCGAAACCGTATCAACCTAAAGCAGCAGCACCTCAAGCTCCAACAACGGATGCTAAAAAGACAGAAGCTGGTGCAAAAACTGAACAAAAAGCTACTTCAAACGCATAAGGGGTAGACGAATATGGCTCAATTTTTCATTCATCGCCCTATTTTTGCTTGGGTGATTGCACTGGTGGTTATGTTGGCGGGGGTTCTTTCGCTAACTACAATGCCTGTTGCTCAATATCCAACAATTGCACCACCAGTGGTGACAATTGCTGCAACTTATCCAGGTGCTTCTGCACAAACTGTTGAAAATACTGTAACGCAAATCATTGAACAACAAATGAATGGTTTAGATGGTTTACGTTACATTTCATCTAACAGTGCGGGTAATGGTCAAGCGTCAATCAACTTGAACTTTGAACAAGGGGTTGATCCAGACATTGCACAGGTTCAAGTTCAGAACAAATTACAATCTGCAACAGCGCTTTTACCTGAAGATGTACAACGTCAAGGTGTGAAAGTGACTAAGTCTGGCGCAAGTTTTATGCAAGTACTTGCATTTTACTCTCCAGATGGAAGTCTTTCTGGGGCGGACATTAATGACTATGTAAACTCAAACATCTCTGAACCACTTAGCCGTGTTGCAGGTGTTGGTGAACTTCAAGTCTTTGGTGGTCAATATGCGATGCGTATTTGGCTAGATCCAGCGAAAATGAACAGTTTGCAAGTGACACCAAGTGACATTGCTGCTGCAATTCGTGCTCAAAACGCTCAAGTGGCTGTAGGTCAGTTAGGCGGTGCACCTTCTGTACAAGGTCAAGTGCTGAATGCGACTGTCAATGCGCAAAGTATGTTGCAAACACCTGAACAATTTAAGAATATATTTCTAAAAAATACATCTTCTGGTGCTCAAGTCCGTTTGAGTGATGTTGCGCGTGTTGAACTCGGGTCAGATAACTATCAGTTCGACTCTAAATTTAATGGTAAGGCTGCTGGCGGTGTTGCGATTAAACTGGCAACTGGTGCAAATGCACTAGATACAGCAGCGGCTGTAGAAGAACGCCTCAAGCAATTACGTCCTAACTACCCTGAGGGTTTAAAGGATGAATTGGCCTTTGATACCACGCCATTTATTGAACTTTCGATTAAGAGTGTTGTTAAAACCTTAATTGAAGCGATCATTTTGGTCTTTATTGTGATGTTCCTGTTCTTACAGAATTGGCGTGCCACAATTATTCCAACTATGGCCGTGCCTGTGGTGGTACTGGGTACTTTTGCCGTAATCAATATGTTTGGCTTCTCGATTAACACCCTGACCATGTTTGCCATGGTACTGGCGATTGGTTTATTGGTTGATGACGCAATTGTCGTGGTGGAAAACGTAGAACGTGTCATGGTCGAAGAACATCTTGACCCTGTAGCGGCAACTGAAAAGTCCATGAAACAGATTTCTGGTGCCTTGGTCGGTATTACGAGCGTGTTAACCGCAGTATTCGTACCGATGGCATTCTTTGCGGGGACAACAGGTGTTATTTACCGTCAGTTCTCGATTACGCTTGTTACCGCAATGATTTTGTCACTGATCGTGGCATTAACCTTCACCCCTGCCCTGTGTGCAACCTTGTTAAAACAACACGATCCGAATAAAGCAGAAAGTAATAATATTTTTGCGCGTTTCTTCCGTTGGTTTAACAGCAGCTTTGAAAAGCTATCCGTAAAATACCAAGGTGGTGTCAACCGTATGACCCATCATAAAGTATTTTCTGGTGTGGTTTATTTACTGGTGATTGCAGGCTTAGTTGGCCTATATAAAGCTTTACCATCCTCATTCTTGCCTGACGAAGACCAAGGCGTCGTCATGACTTTAGTTCAGCTTCCACCAAGTGCAAGCCTTGAACGTACCGATAAAGTCATCACCACAATGACAGACTATTTCATGAATAAAGAAAAAGAACATGTAGAGTCCATCTTTACTGTTTCTGGTTTCTCATTCACAGGTGTTGGTCAAAACGCAGGTCTTGCCTTTATCAAGCTGAAGGACTGGAGTGAGCGTACGACACCTGAGTCGCAAATTGGTGCCATCATCCAACGTGGTATGGCATTGAATATGATCGTGAAAGACGCCTCTTACATCATGCCATTACAGTTACCTGCAATGCCTGAATTAGGTGTATCTGCTGGTTTTAACATCCAGTTGAAAGATGCAAGTGGTCAAGGTCATGAGAAATTGATTGCTGCACGTAATGCTATTTTAGGTATGGCTGCACAAGACAAACGTCTTGCAGGCGTCCGTCCTAATGGTCAAGAAGATACACCTCAGTACCAAATCAACATTGATCAAGCGCAAGCGGGTGCAATGGGTGTGAGTATTGCGGATATCAATACAACCATGAGCATGGCTTGGGGTGGTACTTATATCAATGACTTCGTTGACCGTGGTCGTGTGAAAAAGGTCTATGTGCAAGGCGAAGCAAATACACGTATGATGCCTGAAGACTTGAACAAGTGGTATGTGCGTAATAGCAGTGGCACGATGGTTCCTTTCTCAGCATTTGCAACAGGCGAATGGACTTATGGTTCACCACGTCTAGAGCGTTATAACGGTGTATCTTCTGTAAACATCCAAGGTACTCCAGCACCGGGCGTAAGTTCGGGTGATGCGATGCTCGCGATGGAAGAAATTATTGGCAAGTTACCGTCTATGGGCTTACAAGGTTTCGACTATGAATGGACAGGCTTATCTTTAGAAGAACGTGATTCGGGCAATCAAACAGGTCCGCTCCTTGTTCTTTCGATGCTTATTGTCTTCTTATGTCTTGCCGCATTGTATGAAAGCTGGTCTATCCCTGTTTCAGTATTGCTAGTTGTACCACTCGGTATTCTTGGTGCATTTGCATTGACATGGTTAGGTATGATCATTAAGGGCGATCCAAACTTATCGTTTAACATCTACTTCCAAGTTGCAATTGTTGCCGTGATTGGTCTTTCTGCGAAAAATGCGATCTTGATCGTAGAGTTTGCAAAAGAGTTGCAAGAACAAGGTGAAGACTTGTTTGATGCAACCCTTCATGCTGCAAAAATGCGTTTACGCCCAATTATCATGACCACCCTTGCTTTCGGTTTTGGTGTCCTTCCGCTTGCCCTTTCAACAGGCGCTGGTGCAGGTAGTCAACACTCGGTAGGCTTTGGTGTCCTTGGTGGTGTAATTAGTTCTACACTGTTGGGTATTTTCTTCATTCCAGTATTCTTTGTTTGGATTCGTAGTATTTTCAAATACAAACCTAAGAAACAAAATAATCAGGAGCAAACATCGTGATGCAAAAAGTATGGTCTATTTCAGGTCGTAGCATTGCGGTATCTGCACTTGCGCTTGCTTTGACTGCATGTCAAAGCATGCGTGGTCCAGAACCCGTCGCTCAAGCGGATATCCCAACAGGATATATTGGTTCAACGACAGGTCCATCTGTTGCAGAACAAGGCTATAAAGACTTTTTTGCTGATCAGCGTTTAGTCCAAGTCATCGAGTTAGCACTAGCCAATAACCGTGACCTCCGTACGGCGACTTTAAATATTCAACGTGCTCAGCAAGCGTATCAAATTAGCGAAAACAACCAACTGCCAACCATTGGTGCAAGTGGTAGTGTGCTTCGCCAAGATACACTCAGCAGCAACAAACCTATGACAACCTATAACGTTGGTCTTGGCGTAACTGCGTATGAGTTAGACTTTTGGGGTCGTGTTCGTAGCTTAAAAGACAATGCTTTAGACAGCTATTTAGCGACTCAAAGTGCACGTGATGCAACACAAATTTCGTTGATTGGTCAGGTTGCACAAGCATGGCTGAGCTATTCGTTTGCCAATGCCAACTTAAAACTGGCAGACCAAACCTTAAAAGCACAGCTTGAATCATACAATCTGAACAAAAAACGTTTTGATGTGGGTATCGACAGCGAAGTCCCTGTACGTCAAGCGCAAATTTCGGTTGAAACCGCACGTAATGACGTTGCGAACTACAAGACTCAACTTGCACAAGCACAGAACTTACTCAACCTACTGGTGGGTCAGCCTGTTCCTGCAAACTTATTGTCTCCTCAACCTGTGAAACGCATTACCCAAAGTACGGCGTTGACAGCGGGCTTGCCAAGCGACTTGTTAAATAACCGTCCTGATGTCCGTGCTGCGGAATATCAATTGTCTGCTGCGGGTGCCAACATTGGTGCGGCAAAAGCACAGTTGTACCCAACTATCAGCTTAACAGGCACAGCGGGTTATGCATCGACAGATTTAAGCGATTTGTTTAAATCAGGTGCCTTTGTATGGTCACTTGGCCCAAGCTTGGATATTCCAATCTTTGACTGGGGTACACGTCGTGCCAATGTGAAGATTTCAGAAACTGACCAAAAAATTGCGTTGTCAGATTATGAAAAAACCATTCAAACCGCTTTCCGTGAAGTGAATGATGCCTTGGCAGTACGTGAAAATATTGGTGACCGTCTAGCAGCGCAACGTCGTCTGGTAGATGCAACCAACACCACCTATAAGCTTTCAACGGCCCGCTTCCGTGCAGGTATCGATAACTACCTGACTGTACTTGATGCACAGCGTACATCGTACTCAGCGGAACAAGGGTTGTTATTGCTTGAACAAGCAAACTTAAACAACCAAGTTGAAGTGTATAAAACCCTCGGTGGCGGTGTAAAAGCTAACACTGCTGATCAAGTGGTGAAACAGCCGTCTTCTTCAGATGTGAAATACAACAAAACAGCAAACTAAGGTTTGCAACATCAAAAGCTCACTTCGGTGGGCTTTTTTATTGCTTTTTGCTGGGCTTTTTCCTATCTTCAAAGATAATCAAATCATTTGAATATTGAACATTATGCTTTTAAGTAACCTTGAGTCTGTTCCTGGACATACCATTTCTCAACAACTGGATGTGGTCTATGGCAGTACGGTTCGAAGTAAACATGTCGGGCGCGACTTTTTGGCAGGGTTAAAAAATATTGTCGGTGGTGAACTCACTGCCTATACCGAGCTTTTAGAAGAATCACGCCAAGAAGCCATGAATCGTATGATTGCAAAAGCACAAGACTTAGGGGCCAATGCCATTGTAGGTATTCGTTTTTCAACCTCAAATATTGCCCAAGGTGCATCTGAGTTATTTGTTTATGGCACTGCAGTCCGTGTCACACCGTTAGACAACCATCTCCCCGATCCATTTCCAACACAGGCCTAAGCAATGGAAAGTTTAGTTTTCCAACTGCTGATCTTTGCGGTGCTCTTTAGCGTCGGTTTTGGCTTTGGTCGCTACAATGAACGTAAACATTTGGCGGAGCTTGAACAGAATGAGAAACGTCTTGCTTACATTACCGTGGGTAATTTACGCAAAGTAAGCTTCGAGCAGCCTGGGCACCTGATCAGTAGCAATGTTGTGATTTCTCATGATTATTTCAAATATGTATTAGCGACCGTGCAAAACTTTTTTGGGGGTAGACTCACCAGCTATGAAAGTGTCGTCGATCGTGCCCGTCGTGAAGCTATCGTCCGACTCAAATTTGAAGCAGAAAAGCACGGCGCAACGCATGTTGCTTGTATGCGACTGGCCACCACAGAAATGGGCATGCAAGGCGGTATGGTCGAAGTCTTTGCTTATGGGACTGCCATTCAAAATCCTTAAACAGCGACTATTGACCAATCATCCATTCCCTAAACTCAAACAGCATGAGCGTTCAAAGTAACTCATGCTCGCTCACCTTCTATCGTACATTCGGATGGTGATTACTCACTAGAGCATAATTCTCTACACTGAACATAATAAAAATGGATATTACCTACACTGTAAATAGGTCACAGATAATGAAATCTTTAGCACTGAAAATAAGTATGGCTGTACTCAGCATGATTCCACTTGTAGCCAAAGCTGAATTAACTGTACTGGCATCGCCTCAAAGTAATGATGCGTACTATGCAAAAATGATTGATGATATTTTTGATTTTCACGTCGATTATGCAAAAAAATTATTAAAAATGGAGACAATGTCGTTGTACTAACGGACAAACACCTCTACCCCGACTATGTCAAAGCCTTGGGCAAAAAGCATGTGGCAATCGCACCGATGCATGACATTTGGATGCGCGACTTTACCAGCGCCAATCCTGCTCAACCCGTCATTTTCCGCTACACGGCGGCAGGACAAGGTGGTGCTAAAAAAGGTCAGGCCATTTCAGATGAAGTACAAGACGTGTTTAAATACTACAGCCAAAAGGCCGGCTTACAGTTTACGCAAAGCAAACTATTGAATGATGGCGGAAACTGGGTTGAAGATGGTTATGGCAATGTCGTCCTCAGCACCAAATTCCTAGCGGATAACAAGCTCACCGAAAGCGAAGCCCGTAAAAAACTCATGGCTCTAACAGGTGCAAAGCAGATTGCGTTTATTGAAGCCGATGAACAAGGGGGCTTGGAACATGCCGATGGTGTGGTCAGCTTTGTCGATCAAAACACCTTGGTGATTAACTCTTACCCTGAAGATCTCGACTATGCCAAGCAACTCAAAGCCGATTTAAAGCGCGGCATTCCCAATGTTAAAATTCGTGAAATCATCACCCCTTATGATGGCAGCGAAATCTACGATGAAAAATTTGGTTCTGCATGTGGCCTGTACACCAATATGCTGGTGATGCCTGAACGGATTTACTTCCCGCAATTTGGGATTAAAGAAGATGCTGTCGCGTTACAACAAATTCGTAGCGTAACCGAACGTACTGTTGTTCCTGTACAGTCTTCTAATGTCTGCCATATGGGCGGCGGTGTGCGTTGTATGTCTTGGCAAGTGCGTGGGAAAAATGCGGAATTATTCTTAAATTATTTAAATAAAATCAGCAAGTAGTGCAACTCTGTCCCCTTATCAAAGCATAGGGGGATATGGAAACAATATGATCCTAAAAGGCAGGTGGAAGTTAGTTTCCTCCTGCCTTTTTCAATTTACTTCACTTTCATCTTACGAATCATTTTATACAACGTTGTAGGCGATAAACGAGACACCAGAACCCCCATTTTCTCCTTCCGTCCACCGACTACGATGTATTCTTCACCTTTAAGCAATGCACTCACCACCGTTTGCGCAAAAATATCGGGTTCTAAACCATTTTCAATCGCTTCGTCTTGATGACCTTGCGGTTTGCCCGCGCCATTTAAAGCATTAAACGAAACATTGGTTTTAACAAAGCCCGGGAAAATCACCGATACATCTACGCCCTCATTGGCCACTTCGGCACGCAGGCTATTTGCCCACATATGAATGGCAGCCTTGGCTGCTGAATAGCTGGCACGGTACTGCGTCCCCAACAACCCCGCAACACTCGAAACAAAAGCAATACGGCCAGATTTTTGCGCCAAGAATGTCGGCAGAACGGTTTTGGTTAAAAACACCTGTGAGAAATAATCTACTTCCATAATCGCACGTTCAGTCTGCATGCTGGTGTCAGCAATCAAGGCACGCTGGCTTAAACCCGCATTATTAATCAGCCAATCAATTCGACCTTTTTTCTGTAACACTTGCTCATAGGCATGGCGAACTTGAGCTTCATCGGTAATGTCGGCACAAATGGAAATATGTTGATCTGGATTGAGCAGCCCGACACGAACTTTCTCGAGTTCGTCAAAACGTCTTGCCGTGAGAACAACCTCAGCACCCTGTAAAGCACATTCTTTAGCCAGTGCTTCACCTAACCCTGAAGATGCCCCCGTAATCCACACCACTTTAGCGTCTAAACTGTTTAACTGTGCCATGTCCTTATTGCCTCATACCGAAGTTTTATTTGCGGATTGATCATTTAAAAAAGTCAGGAAATGATCGAAATATTGACTCATCATTTGCGCATCGTAGATGCGCCCTAATTTATCAAACCGTTTATAGCCGAGTTGGGTGGTAAAACTGATCACCCCATTCAAAGTTTTATCCACCACTAAATTGAATTTAAGCATTTTTTTGGGTTCACGGACCAGACTGGTAACGCCTTGATCCACAATTTGCGTAAACACCTTCAAAGCTGGAGCAACATAACTGTTATTGCCCTTTTCCATCTGTTCCACACAACCCAAAAGTTCGGAAACTAAGGTTTTTTCGACTGGGTAGCTTAAAAAATGCATGCTCTCGGTGTCATACATCATTTGCTCTAGATAATTCACCATTGGAATTAGACGGTTATTTGAAAAAAACGACACGGACCACGGCATGTACTTACGTATAGTGTCTACAATGTGCTGAATAATTTTTTCAGACTCCCCATCGCCTGAGGTAGACAAGCGTGCAAGATCACCAAAGACTTGATCAATCACTTCACATGAAATATCCGCTAAAACCTCACCCAAAGGTTTGGCAAGGCTTTGGCTTTCGCCGGCATTAAGCTGTTGATGAATGTGGGCAAAGCGTTTGTGAGTTTCAGGTTTTAATTTTAATGATATTTGATAAGTCATAATGATCCCCCCTTTTTTTGATTTTTACTGCGAACAAAGCGCACTCTAGGTTTAGACACATCATAAAGCGCTCCGCATCATGTCGCAATTGCTAGATCAACGCATTTGCTTTACATGCCCCCATTTGCGATTTCTTTGCTACAATAGATGCAATTTTTTATCTACTTTTGAACTGTTTGAACTATGACTGATTCAGCGCAAAATATCGCTACAACTTACGATCCGACCGAGATCGAGAAAAAATGGTACCAAACTTGGGAAGAGCGTGGCTATTTCAAGCCCTCTGAAAAAGGTGAGTCATTTTGTATCATGATTCCGCCACCAAATGTCACCGGTAGCTTGCACATGGGTCATGGTTTTAACAATGCCATTATGGATGCCTTAACACGCTACAACCGTATGTCAGGTAAAAATACCTTATGGCAACCGGGTACAGACCATGCGGGTATTGCAACGCAAATGGTGGTTGAACGTCAATTAGGTGCTCAAGGTGTCAGCCGCCATGACCTTGGCCGTGAAAAATTCATCGAAAAAATCTGGGAATGGAAAGAGCAATCAGGCGACACCATCACCCGTCAAATCCGTCGCCTTGGTTCATCAGTCGACTGGTCGCGTGAACGCTTCACGATGGATGAAGGTTTATCCAATGCAGTAAAAGAAGTGTTCGTTAAACTGCACGAAGATGGCTTGATCTACCGTGGCAAACGTTTGGTGAACTGGGATCCAAAATTACAAACTGCTCTTTCAGACTTAGAAGTTGAATCGGATAAAGAAGAAGCAGGTTCACTGTGGCACTTCAAATATTTCTTTGAAGATAAAAACCTACGTACCCACGATGGCAAAGATCACATCGTTGTTGCAACGACTCGTCCTGAAACATTACTCGGTGATACTGCTGTTGCTGTGGCACTGGATGATGAACGCTATACACATCTTGTCGGTCAGAACATCATTCTGCCGATTACAGGTCGTGCCGTTCCAATCGTGAAAGATGAATATGTTGATAAAGAATTCGGTACGGGCTGTGTAAAAATCACGCCTGCACATGACTTCAATGACTATGAAGTGGGTAAACGTTGTGAACTCCCAATCATCAACATCTTCAACAAAAATGCAGAAGTGTTGGCTGAGTTTGAATACATCGCGAAAGCGGGCGAGCAAATTTCTAAAACCATCCCTGCTCCTGCGGACTATATTGGTTTAGAGCGTTTTGAAGCACGTAAAAAGCTGGTTGAACAAGCTGAAGCTGAAGGTTGGTTAGACCAAATTCAACCTTACACTTTGAAACCACCTCGCGGTGACCGTTCAGGTGTGATCGTTGAACCATTATTGACAGACCAATGGTATGTGAAAATTGCACCATTGGCTCAACCTGCCATTGAAGCGGTTCAAGACGGTCGCATCAAGTTTGTTCCTGAGCAGTACAGCAACATGTACATGGCGTGGATGAACAACATTCAAGACTGGTGTATCTCTCGTCAACTTTGGTGGGGTCACCGTATCCCAGCTTGGTATGATGCTGAAGGCAACATCTATGTCGGTCGTGACGAAGCTGAAGTCCGTGCAAAAAACA
>Ga0208704_100235_pt1 | contig 12230 bp, 13 predicted proteins | sample DeeseametaMP0144_FD_184221 | JGI IMG/M metagenome (GOLD analysis project Ga0208704, IMG submission 184221) | Marine microbial communities from the Deep Atlantic Ocean - MP0144 (SPAdes) | ecosystem: Environmental > Aquatic > Marine > Oceanic | place: West of Cape Verde, Atlantic Ocean | collected...
GAAAATCAAATTACAAAAAGTGAGGAATCATCTACTCTTCCAATCGAAGAGGTTGAACCCAAAAAAGAAATTGTAAAAGTTGATGTATCGGAAGTTGAAGAAGTAATTGTTGATGTACCGGAAGTTGAAGAAGTAATTAAAGACTCTTTATTTGCTACCGTTGGAAATAAAGCTATAACCCAATCGGATATTATAAATGAAATTAAGATAATTTTAATCTTAACTGGTCAAAGTTTTACTGAAGATATAAAAGAACAATTGCAATCTGGAGCAATACAATCAATTATTAAAAGGAATATAAAAAAAATTGAAATTGAGAAATATAATTCTTTAACATTTAATCAACCTGACGTTGACAAAGAATTAAAAAAATTAGCTGGTAACTTATATATGGATTTAGATACGTTTGAAAATACATTTATTGCTAATGGAATTCCTTTTTCAAATGTTATTGATCAAATACAAATAGAACTTCTGTGGAATAGTTTAATATTTGAATTATATAAAGATAGATTAGTAATTAGTATAGATGAAATAAGTGAACAATTAAAATCAATTCAAAATAAAAAAGAAATTGAAGAGTATTTAATTTCAGAAATCATAATTAAACCAGTTCCAAAAGACAAATTAGAATCTACAATTAAAGAAATAAAAAATAAAATTAAAATTGAAGGTTTTAAAAAAGTTGCTATGAATTTAAGTATTTCAGAAACAGCTTTGCAGGGTGGAGATTTAGACTGGGTCAGTGAAAATGCCATTTCTGAAAAATTTAAATCCAAAATAATTAACACTCCCGTTGGAAATATTTCAGAACCTATTCTTTTGCCAGAGGGTATATTGTTTTTTAAAGTCAGAGATAAGAGAAAGTTAAAAAAAATTGTAAATTTAGAGGATGCAAAAAATCAATTAGTAAAAGTTGAAAAAACAAAAATACTCAGAATGCACTCGTTGTCTCATTATAAAAATCTGAGAAAATCGATAACAATAAATTATTATTAAATGACTAAACCTATAGCAATAATTGCTGGAGAGCCAAATAGCATTTCTTCTGAAATTATTTTTAAAAGTTGGAAATTGAGAAAACGATATATTCACAAACCCCTGTTGGTAATTGGAAGTATTCAACTATTAAATTTACAAAAAAAAAGATTAAAATATCATATTCGAATTAAAAAAATTAAAAGTAATTTTAATATGAAGGACTTAAATGGAAACGAACTTCCAGTATATAATGTCGAATACAAACAAAAAAAACCCTTTCAAAAAATATCAAATAAATCAAACAAGTATATTTTTAAGTGTTTTGATATCGCAATAGACCTTATAAAAAATAAAAAAATTCTTGGCTTTATAAATTGTCCAGTCTCTAAGCAAACCTTATTTAAAAATAAATATCAAGGTATTACCGAATTCCTTTCAAAAAAAGCTAGCGTAGAAGATAATGAAGTAATGTTAATTTATAATAAAAAATTATCTGTATCACCGTTAACAACACATATACCTTTAGGTCAAGTAAGCAAAAAAATAAATAAATTAAAAATTATAAAAAAAGTAAAAATTATAAATAATTTTTACAAAAAAATTTTTAACAAAAATCCCAATATTGCCGTTCTAGGTTTAAACCCACACAATTTTTCACCAGCAAAAAAGTCAGAAGAAAAAGAAATTATACTTCCAGCTATAAAAACTATTAAAAAATCAAGAATTAAAGTAATAGGACCAATTTCACCTGATACAAGTTTTATGCTTTTTAAAAGATATAAACTTGATGTAATTCTTGGAATGTATCATGATCAAGTTCTTTCGCCATTTAAAGCTTTATTTGAATATAATGCAATAAATATTACTTTGGGACTTCCTTATATTAGGATATCACCAGATCACGGTGTGGCAGAAAATATAATCGGTAAAAATATTGCTAACCCCAGAAGCTTGATCGAGTCAATTAAATTTTTTAATTATATAAAATAGCTGATGAATTTTTTTAAGATAGCAAAAAAAAGTTTAGGACAAAATTTCTTAATAGATCAAAATATAATTAACAAAATTATTAAGATTGGAAAAATTGCAGAAAACAAAACAGTCTTAGAAATAGGACCGGGTTATGGAAATTTAACTAGAAAAATTGCAAACATGAAACCAAAGAAAATACTTGCAATTGAAAAAGATAAAAAATTAGCTTTATTTTTAAAAAACATTTTTAAAGATTTTAAAAATATCAAGATAATCAATAATGACATTTTTAATATCATTGAAAATAAAAATTTAGGCCAAAACACCATTGTATTTGGTAATCTCCCATATAATATTTCGACTCAAATATTAGCCTCCCTTGTATTGCTTGAAAAATGGCCTCCTTGGTATGAAATCTTAATTTTCATGTTCCAAAAGGAAGTGGCCGATAGAATTCTTGCAAAAAAAAATATTAAAGATTTTGGTAGATTGTCAATTTTATGTAATTGGAGATTAGATATAAAAAAACACTTTGATGTTTCAAAAAATTGCTTTTCTCCCAAACCTAAAATCAATTCTACAGTTCTATCATTTATACCGAAAAAAAATAATGTATTTAATATAAAAAATCCCAAATGCCTAGAAACGGTAACAAGAGTGCTTTTTTCAAGTAGAAGAAAAATGATTAATAAAAATTTTATAAAATTATTTGGACATGATAGATCAGTAGCTAAAGATTTGAATTTAAACCTAAATCAAAGACCAGAAGAATTAAGCAATGAAATGTTTTATAGAATTGCAATGAAATATGAAAAGTTATTTTATTAGTTCTTCTACCTTTTTTGCAATTTCATCTGAATTTTGTGTTTGACTGACTCCCTTTATTTCAGACATAATTATATTTAATATTTTATTATAGCATACTTCCAAATCATCATTTACCACCACATAATCATATTCGTTCCAATGAGAAATCTCTTCGTTAAATTTTTTCATTCTTTGTTCAATTAATTTTTCTTGCTCTTTGTGGCGATTTGATAATCTATTTTTTAACACCTGTATATTGGGGGGAAGAACAAAAAATGCCACTAATGATAAATCTTTAATTTTTTGTAGTTGCTGTGTACCCTGCCAATCAATATCAAACAACACATCTTTACCAAGAGACAAAAATTTTAATACTGGTTCTTTAAGAGTGCCGTAATAATTGTCAAAAATTTTTGCATATTCAAAAAAATTATTACCTTTAATTAAGGAATCAAATTCTTCATTATTAATAAAGTAATAATCTTTTCCATTTATTTCGTCGGGCCTTGGTTCTCTTGTGGTGTGGGAAATTGAAATTGTGAAGTTTGTATTATTTTTTGCAAGTTTTTTTGTCAATGTTGTTTTGCCTACTCCTGAAGGTGAAGACAACACAAACATCATACCTTGTCTTTTTATAACCATATTAAAAATTGATCAGCTTGATGTTTTTCTTAATCTTCAAAAAAGTCTTTTAAGACTATCTGCTCTCAATAAACTTTATAGCATCACCAACGGTAAGAATTTTTTCTGCTTCACTGTCGGAAATTTCAGAGCCGAATTCTTCTTCGAAAGCCATTACTAATTCAACTGTATCTAAACTGTCAGCCCCAAGGTCATCAACAAAATTTGCTTCTTCAGTCACTTTTAACTCATCAACGCCTAAATGATCAGCAACCATTTTTTTTACTTTGTTTGCAATATCTTTTGTCATTTGTAATTCCTTAATTTTGAGTTATTTCCCTTAATAAATTATTAATGAAGTTTGTCAAGCCATATACATGCCGCCATTAACATGTATCGTTTCCCCAGTTATATAAGAAGCTTGATCAGATGACAAAAAGGCTACGCAATTAGATACGTCCTCTCCTGTACCAAGTTTTCCCATAGGAATTTTTGATGTTAAATACAATTTAACCTTTTCTGCAATATTCATAGTCATATCCGAAACTATAAAACCAGGAGAAACACAATTAACTGTAATATTTTTTTTAGCATATTCAGCAGCAAGACTTTTTGACATTCCAATAATACCCGCTTTTGAAGCTGCATAGTTTGACTGACCTAAATTCCCAGTATGTCCTACGACAGATGTAATGTTTACAATTCTACCAAATTTACTTTTCAGCATCTTTCTTATTGAATGTTTAGATAACAAAAAGGTAGAACTTAAGTTAACATTAATTACTTTTATCCATTCTTCATCTTTCATTCTTATGGACAAGTTATCCATATTTATTCCTGCGTTGTTAACAAGAACATCCAGTCCTCCTAACTCCAATACAACATTATCAATAAATTCTTCAATTCTTGGATGCTCAGATATATCAAACTTTTTAATTCTGATATCTGGATATTTTTTTTTTATTGTATCTAATTTTTCAGATTTAGTCCCTGTTGCAAGAACATTAGCTCCCAGTGTAATAAATTTTTTGACAAGTTCGTTACCTATCCCTCCGGTTGCACCTGTTATTAAAACATTTTTATTTTTAAAACTAATCATTTATTAATATCATCAACAGAATTTATATTTGTTATTTTAACATCTTTATTTATTTTTTTTACTAAACCTGAAAGCACTTTACCAGGACCAATTTCCAAGAAATCTATTACTCTTTCTTTTATCATAAAATCCACGCTTTCTCTCCATCTAACCCTGGATGTAATTTGATCAACTAATAGAGATTTAATTTTATTTACATCGTCCTCCCCTTCCGCAGTAACGTTGCTAATAATGGTAGGGTTTGGTTTTAAAAAATCAGTGTTTTCAATTTTATTTTTCATATTTTCTGAAGCTTTTTTCATTAAAGAACTATGAAAAGGCGCACTTACAGGTAAGATTATTCCTCTTTTTTTCTTTCTTTTTAAATTGTTATTAAGAGTTTCTATTATCGTTTTTGTTCCACTAACAACAACTTGGCCATTGCTATTGTCATTTGCTATTTCACATACTTCTTGTTTTGGCAGTAAACTAATTTCATTTTCAACTTCATTAATCGTCATGCCAAGTATAGCCGTCATAGCACCATGACCTGCAGGCACTGCTTCTTGCATTGCCTTCCCTCTTTCGTGCAATAAATATGCTGCTTTTTCTATACTTAATGATCCTGCACAAACAAGAGCTGTATATTCTCCTAAAGAATGTCCCGCAAAAAATCTTGAATCATTTAAGTTTAAATTAAAGTGTTCCATCAATACATTAAATATAGAAACTCCTATAGTCATAATAGCAGGTTGCGTATTTTTTGTTAATTTTAACTCTGCCTCTGGACCATTTAATATAAGATTTGAAAGCTTGAAGCCTAAAGTTTTATCAACAGTTTCAAAAACTTTTTTAACAGATTCAAATCGTTCATAAAAATCAGATCCCATTCCTACATATTGAGAACCCTGGCCAGGAAATAAAACTGCTCGCATAAGATAATAAAAAATACAATATAATTGAATTTTAATAGTTGTATATTAAAAATTTTAATAGTATAAAACTGCATCCTCTACCAAAAAAAGGTGGATTTTTCGAAAAAAAATCGAAATTAACCAAGGAAAAAATTAGATGAATTGTTACGAACACACGTTTATAGCAAAACAAGACCTGTCAGAAAGTCAAAATCAAAAGCTAATTGATAAATACGAAAATATTATAAATAAAAATTTAGGAAAAGTTCTTAAAACGGAAAAATGGGGATTAAGAAATCTTGCTTATAAAATAAAAAATAATAGAAAAGGTTTTTATTTTCACATAAAATTTGAAGGGGTCGGAAAAACAATTGAAGAACTGGAAGGAGCGGAAAATATAGATGAAATTTTGCTTAGATTTTTAACCGTAAAAGTGAAAAAACATGACCTTGATATAAATTATTTTGAAAAAAAAGATGATTACAAACCATAAAAAAAATGAAGAGAAAAAAGAAAATTAATTCAAAGAGAAAAACATCATCATATTCAAAATTAAATTTATTTCAAAAACCTGGAATAAAATTTTTTAGACCTTGCCCACTATCAATAAAAGATGCTCCGTTAGTTGATTACAAAAATATTAAATTACTAAAAAAATATATTTCTGAAAGTGGAAGAATTTTACCCTCAAGGATTACTTCTGTGTCACAAAACAAACAAAAAAAACTCTCTAGAGCAATAAAAAGAGCTAGGTTATTGGCTTTATTATAGAAACTACATGGAAGTTGTATTATTAGAAAATATTAAAAATCTAGGACAGATAGGCGATATTGTAGATGTTAAAAGAGGGCATGGTCGCAATTTCCTAATAAAATATGGAAAAGCACTAAAGGCTTCCAAAGAAAATATAGTTTTGGTAAATAAAAAAAAAGCTGAACTTAATCAAAAGAACCTTGAACTAAAAAAAAGTGCAAAAAAAATATTAGATATTATTAATCGTACAAATTATAAGTTCTCTAAAAGAGCAAAAGATAATGACGAATTATACGGATCAATAAAACCAATGGAGATATCTAAAGCTATCGAAAATGCACATAAAATAAAAATAAAACCTTCCCAGATTGATTTGGGTAAAAAAATTGAGAAAGTTGGTTCATATGAAGCAAAAATTAATTTGCATGCAGAAATTCAAGCAAGGATTCTTATTGCGGTTGTAAAAGAAGAAGACAAAACTTAAATCTTAATATTATTTTTTTCCACAAAAAATTTATTTCGTGTATAACTTTGAGGTTTTCTTAATTATTTATATGATATTAAATAGTTAGAAAATAATAATGGCTGATCTACCTCTTAAAATAATTCAAAATTCTCAAAAGCAAATGCCTTGCAATATCGAAGCTGAACAAGCTCTTATTGGCTCAATTTTAGTGTCAAATGATATTTACGATGAAATAACATTAATAGTTAGTTCACAAAAATTCTTTGATCCTATACATGCTAAAATTTTTGATACTATTGAAATGTTAATATCTAAAGGCCTTTTAGCTAATCCAATTACACTTAAAAATCATTTTGAAAATAATGAAGGTTTAAAAGAGTTGGGAGGACAAGAATACCTAATAAAAATTACTAAATTTTCAACAACTTCCGTAAAACAAGCTATTGATTATGCAAATATAGTTCATGAAATGCATGTGCGTAGAGAGCTAATTAAGATTTCGGAATCAGTTTTAAATGAAGCTTCTAATAATAATGAAATTGCTTCTTCTGGAGAGGAAATGATCCAAAATGCTGAAAAGTCTTTATTCGATTTAGCTGAGAGGGGTCATTTTAATCAATCATTTTTAAAATTTGAACAAGCCCTCAAACAAACAATTGAAATGGCTGAAAGTGCTTATAAAAATGAGGAAGGTATAGTAGGAGTGCCAACTGGATTGACTGATTTAGATTCCAGGTTAGGGGGCATGCATAAACAAGATTTAATAATAATTGCCGGAAGACCTTCTATGGGAAAAACTTCTTTGGCAACTAATATTGCATTTCATGCAGCAAAAAACATAGAAAAAAAAGGTTTAAAGTCAACAGTTGCTTTTTTTTCACTAGAAATGTCTTCAGAGCAACTTTCAACAAGAATACTTTCGGAACAGTCAAGAATAAGATCAAACGATATTAGAAGAGGAAAAGTATCAGAAAAGGAATTTGAGCAATTTATCGAAACTTCTAAAAATATTTTTGAATTACCACTATATATTGACGAAACTCCCGCTATCACTATTTCGGCTATCAGTAATAGATCAAGAAGAATTAAAAGACTGTTTGGATTGGATCTAATTGTAGTTGATTATATTCAGTTAATGAGATCAAGCGGAAAAAGAGACTGGGGAAGGGTTCAGGAAATTTCTGAAATAACACAGGGCTTAAAAGCTCTAGCAAAAGAACTTGATGTACCTGTCCTTGCAGTATCTCAACTTTCTCGCGCAGTTGAAATGCGAGATGATAAAAAACCACAATTAGCTGATTTAAGAGAATCTGGATCTATCGAACAAGACGCAGATGTCGTAATGTTTGTTTTTCGAGAAGCCTATTATCTTGAAAGAAAAGAACCCACATTAGGCTCCATTGAACATGCTGAATGGCAGCAAAAGATGGATGAAATATCTACTTTAGCAGAAATTATGATTAGCAAACACAGACATGGGCCTACAGGAAATGTTAGAGTTGAATTTGAAGCTATGTACACAAAATTCAAAGACTTAGTAAATCAATAGCTTTAACATTTCAATGTTTGGTAAAATATACGAAAGTTCAATAATTGAAAAACCCAAATCTACTCTATTAGTTCTTATTATTTTATTATTAAGTTTTGGATATTTTGCAAAAGATTTTCAACTGGATGCATCGTCAGACACTTTACTTCTAGAAAATGATCCTGATTTAAAATATCTGAGGGAAGTAAACACCAAATACGGTTCAAAAGATTTTTTAGTCCTAACCTACACTCCAAAAGACAATTTATTAGCTCCAGATACAATTAAGCACCTCACAGATCTAAAAAATGATTTAGCAAATTTAAGCTGGGCAAATAATGTAATAACTATTTTAGATGTTCCATTATTAAAAAATAATGATGATCCTTTAGCAGAAAGAATTAAAAATTTTAAAACTTTATCTAGTGAAGATGTAGATAAAAAAAGAGGTTTTGAAGAAATTATTAATAGTCCAATTTATAAAGAATTTATAATTAGCAAGGATGGAAAGACTAGCGGAATACTAGTTTATATCAAGATTGATCAGAAATTATCTAATCTTATAAGAACCAAGAATAAATATTTAGATAAGATAGATAAAGGACAATTAACTTCTGGAGATAAAAAAGAATATAAAAAATTTCTAAAAGAATATGACAATTACAAAAAATCATACAATCAAAAAAATCATCAAAATATAAATGAAATCAGAACGATCATAGAAAAATACAAAGATACAGCTAAAATTCATTTGGGAGGTATCCCCATGATCGCTGACGATATGATGACCTATATAAAAAATGATATAATAGTATTTGGAGCTGGAGTATTTCTTTTTATTGTTTGTACACTTTGGTTTATTTTTAGAAATTTGTTATGGGTATTTATCCCTCTTTTAAGTTGTTTTTTCTCAGTTCTTATTATGGTTGGTTTGCTAGGATTAGTGGGCTGGAAAGTTACAGTAATATCTTCAAACTTTATAGCTCTAATGCTTATTCTAACTATGGCCATGAACATCCATATGAGCGTCAGATATTTACAATTTAAAAAAGAAAATCCAAATATTTCAAATAGTGAAGCAATACTTTGGACCTCTAAAAGAATGTTCTGGCCTATATTATACACCGTGCTCACAACTATTTGTGCCTTCCTATCTCTTATATTTAGTGACATTAAACCCATTATCGACTTTGGATGGATGATGACTGTGGGTCTATTGGTTTCTCTATCCATAACTTTTACTTTGTTACCTGCAATTTTAAATATTTTAAGTAAGAAAAATTCGAATTATAAAGACGAGAAAAAATCAATAATTACTTCTTTCTTAAGTAAAGTTGCACAAAAAAATACCAAAACTATTTTTACATCAGCTCTGCTTGTCGTAATTATTAGTATTGTTGGTATTTCAAAGCTTGAAGTCGAAAATAGTTTTATAAATTATTTTGATAAAGATACTGAAATATACAAGGGCATGAAATTAATTGATAATAAACTTGGAGGAACAACTCCTCTCGATATAATAATAAAATTTCCGGATAGAGAAAAATCAGAAAAGACAGATGATGATTTTGATAACTGGGACGATGAAGAGAAAGATGAAGCAAAATATTGGTTCACAAGAAATAAAATAAATATAATTACTAAAGTTCATGACTATCTAGATAATTTGCAAGAAGTAGGTAAAGTTATATCTTTTGCATCTATGGTTAGAGTTGTAGAGGATTTAAATGATGGAAAAGAGTTGCGAGGCTTGGAGATGGGTATCTTATACACCCAAATACCTGATTCAATTAAAAAAGAAATAATTGATCCATATATATCCATAAAAAATAATGAAGCTAGGATTAGTTTAAGAATTTTAGATTCAAATGAAGATCTTAGGAGAAATGAATTAATTAAAAAAATCAACTATGATTTGGAAAATCAGTTAGGTTTAAATAGAGAAGAATTCAAACTTGCGGGTATCCTTATACTGTTTAACAACCTTTTACAAAGTTTGTTTAAATCACAAATATTAACTTTGGGAATCGTAATGGCAGGTATAACAGTAATGTTCCTAGTTTTATTTAGAAATATAACTCTATCGCTTATTGGAGTAGTTCCAAATTTTATGGCCGCCTTTCTAATTCTTGGTATTATTGGTTTACTAGAAATACCTTTGGATATGATGACAATAACGATTGCTGCCATAACCATAGGAATAGCAGTTGATAACAGCATCCATTATATCTACAGGTTTAAAGAAGAATTTAAAAAAATTAATGACTACAACCAAACTGTGCAAAAATGCCATGAGACGGTAGGAGTGGCAATTTTGAATACTTCTATAACAATCGTTTTTGGTTTTTCCATACTTGTTTTATCCAATTTCATACCAACCATTTATTTTGGCGTCTTTACAGGAATTGCAATGCTATTGGCAATGATTTCTGTTTTGACCTTATTGCCAAAATTAATTTTAATTGTAAAACCTTTTGGCAATGGATAGCACATTAGAATTTATAAGAAATAATATCTCTGTTTTTGATCTTGTCGTTGTCTTAATTACAATTTACTCAATGGCACAATGTGCGGCAAAAGGATTTACTATAAGTTTGTTGTCTTTTTCAAAATGGTTAATTGCTTTGGTCATTACAATAGTATTGGTACCAAAATTAAGTCCTTGGGTAGAAGATTATATAGAATCTAAGTTTGTTGCAGATGTTGGCCTAGGAATTTTTATATACATAGTGGTACTTTTTGTAATAATTAACATAAGTAAAGCAATTAGTAGCTCAGTTACTTGGTCTGGCTTAGGAGCCGTAGATAAAACTTTTGGTTTAATTTTTGGAATTTTCAAGGGTTATGTTATTTGTGTTTGTATCTTTGCCTTGTTGAATTGGTTTTATCCACATGAAAAATGGCCTATAGGAACAAAGGACTCTTATACTTTTCCGTTAGTATTCAGTGGAAGCAAGTTTTTGATTAAAGAATTTCCAAATAGTGAAGATTACTTAGATGATACAAAGAACAAAATTGAAGATATTTAACTTAATTAAATCCCAGTATCCGAGAATTTTCAGTTAAAATATATAATGAACCGTCGTTTATGATTGGAGCAGCTGTGATTTGATTCCCAATTTTTTTAAAATATTCAATATTTCCTGAAACAGCAGAACATACAATTAAATATCCATTTAAGGTTGTCGCATAAATTTTTCCAGAACCCATAATAAAACCTGTTATTTGAGTCATTTGTTTTTTCTTTTTTAAAATTTTTAAGATATTAGTTGACCAAATAATTTTTCCTGAATTTCTATCTAAATTTACGTAATAACCATTATCAGAAATTAAAAAAATATTATTACCATCTATAATTGGAGTATTTTTTGAACCTATATCCATTTGCCAATTAAGATAACCATCAGATAAATTTACAGAAAAAATTAATGATGAAGCAGAAAAAATAATATCATTATCGCTTATTACAATCTCTGATGATTTAAAAAAAACATTATCAAGAGCAGCCGTGGGACTTGTTGTATTTAAAGACCAATAAACTTGTCCATTATTTGCTTTCACTTTTAATAAATCTCCAGAAGAGTTAAGTGTAATTAAATCTCCTTCTTTTGAAATAGCCAAAGCTAAAAAATTTTGTGACTTTATAAAAGATGATATAGACCGAACATCCCAAATTTTAGATCCTTTTTCTATATCTAAACAAAGAAGTCTATTATCTTGGTTGATGACGAAAATCTTGTTATCAAAAATTTTTATATTGGATTTTATTGGAATTTCGTAGTTTTTTAACCAAATAAGTTTGCCACTTTCTGAACTTATTACATAGATAAACCCAATGTTATCGGCAATATAAATTTTATCTTTATAAATAGAAAAAGATAAATGTTTATATATTTTCTTGTATATCTTTTTATAAATATTTTTTTTCCAATTTATTTTTCCTCTTTGATTAATACTGAAAATTGTACCAGTATCATCTGCAAAAATAATATTATTATTGAAGGCCCGCTATCAAGAAACAAAATAATTATCAAAATATTATCTGCATTAAGAAAAAAACAAAAAATTTACACTAGTTTTGAGAAATATGGAACTGCCATAGGAGCTAGC
>Ga0208704_100242_pt1 | contig 11775 bp, 8 predicted proteins | sample DeeseametaMP0144_FD_184221 | JGI IMG/M metagenome (GOLD analysis project Ga0208704, IMG submission 184221) | Marine microbial communities from the Deep Atlantic Ocean - MP0144 (SPAdes) | ecosystem: Environmental > Aquatic > Marine > Oceanic | place: West of Cape Verde, Atlantic Ocean | collected...
GCATTAATGCAAGATGATATGAAAAAGTTAATAGCTTATTCTTCCGTGGCGCATATGGGTTTTGTCACAATTGGCATTTTTTCATTAACCAAGCAAGGATTGGAAGGAAGTATAATTCAAATGATGAGTCACGGTTTAATATCTGCTGCACTCTTTTTATGTGTAGGTGTCGTGTACGATAGACTGCATTCGCGTATGATTTCCTCCTACGGTGGATTAGTAAATATTATGCCAAAATATGCTTTTGTATTTATGATTTTTGTTTTAGCTGCACTAGGATTGCCAGGAACAAGTGGTTTTGTAGGAGAGTTTTTAATTTTAGTTGGAACTTTTCAGATAAATATTTTTGTTGCAGTTTTAGCTAGTTTGGGAGTTATTTTAGCGGCAGCATATATGCTCTGGCTGTATAAAAGAGTAATCTTTGGTAAAATGGCTAGTTCTGAAATCAAAGAAATGGCCGATTTAAACAAAACAGAAATATATATTTTTGCATCTTTGGTATTTTTGACACTTTTTTTTGGAATTTATCCAGAACCATTATTTAATACTATTGATATTTCCGTGAGTAATTTAATTGATAATTATCAAACAGATTTGAATTTTTATTTAGTACAAACAAATAATTAGATGCAGACGATTGTTTATATATTACCCGAAATATTTTTATCATTAGCAATAATGTTTCTCTTGATGCTTGGTGTTTTTATTAAAAAAAGTTTTAAACTGGTATACTTGCTAACAATTTTAAGTTTGATATTTGCAATTGCATTAGTTCTAAATCAACCAAACGAAATTGTAAAAGTTTTTAACGAAAGCTATATAATTGATCGGTTATCAATTTTTATGAAAGTACTTACTTTGTTGTTTTGTTTTTTTGTTTTACTTTCGTCCAAAGATTATATCAAAAACAATAATATTGATAAAATAGAATATCCAATAATTATTCTAGCATCAACGCTCGGTATGATATTGATGATTAGTTCTTATGATTTAATTATTTTTTATCTTGGTTTGGAGCTACAATCTTTAGGTTTATACATATTAGCTTCTTTTAAAAGAGATGATGAGCGATCTACTGAAGCTGGTTTGAAGTATTTTGTATTAAGTGCACTTGCATCAGGTTTATTGCTTTATGGCTGTTCTCTTATTTACGGATTTACTGGCTCTACGAACTTTGAAATAATTTCAGCAAATTTAGATGAAGCAAATACAGGGGCAGTTTTTGGGATAGTCTTTATCATTGTTGGTTTAGCTTTTAAAGTATCCGCTGTGCCATTTCATATGTGGACACCAGATGTTTACGAAGGATCACCAACTTCTGTAACCAGTTTTTTTGCTCTTGTTCCAAAAATTGCAGCAATATCAGTTTTTATTAGATTTATGTATGTTCCATTTGTTAATGTTATTAGTCAATGGCAGACAATAATTATTTTTTTATCAATAGCATCAATGATATTAGGTGCTGTTGCGGCCATTGGACAATCTAACATAAAGAGGTTGATGGCTTATAGCTCCATTGGTCATATGGGTTATGCATTGGCAGGCTTAGCCCCAGGAACGAACGCGGGAATTCAAAGCACAATAATTTATTTAACTATTTATTTAGTTATGAATCTTGGTGCATTTGGCTGCATTTTTATGATGAAGAGAGAAAATATTTTTTATGAAAATATAAACGATTTGTCAGGATTATCAAAAAATCACCCTATGTTGGCTTTAAGTTTTTTAATTATACTTTTTTCATTGGCTGGCATACCTCCGCTGGCTGGTTTTTTTGCCAAATTTTATGTTTTTATGGCGGTCATTGAGGCTAATATGTATGCGCTCGCAATTATCGGACTTGTAACCACAGTTGTTTCAGCATTTTATTATTTGAGAATTATAAAAATAATTTATTTTGATAAACCAAATAAACCATTTGATGAAAGTTACGATTGGGGACTTAAAAGTTCATTAATTTTATCTAGTATACTGATTTTAACTTATTTTATTTATCCTTCGATACTCACTAATGTTGTTTATTCAATCATAATTTATTGATGAAATTTGAAATCTTTAAGTTTGAAAATGTTACAAGCACTAATGATGTAGCTATTAATTTAATAAAAGAAAAACAAAAAGAGATTGGATGTGTCTATACTGATACTCAAACCAAAGGAAGAGGTACCCATGGTAGAGAATGGATTTCTGATAAAGGAAATTTGTTTGGTTCAATATTTTTTCCTTTAGAAGATAATTATCCTCCCTTTAATGAGTTTTCGATAATTAATCCTCTTATAATTTCTGATGTAATTAAGCATTTTTGTGATAAGAAAAATGTAAATTTAAAGTTTCCAAATGATGTATTAGTAAACAGGAAAAAAATTTGTGGTGTATTACAGGAAACAATAATCTCAGGTAATAGAAAATTTTTAATTATAGGAATAGGTGTGAATATTGTTTCAAATCCTGATATTAATAATGAATATCAAGCTACAAATATTTTGTTGGAAACCAAAAAAAAACTAAAAATTAAAGAAATAATTGATCTAATTATTTCATCATATGAAAAATTCTTTATTGATTTACATTTATATAATTATGCAAATTTAAAAAAAAAAGCAGAATCTATGACTTTAAATTAAATAGTATAACTATGAATGTATTAATTGGCGATATAGGAAACACAATTACAAAACTTTGTTTAGCTGAACTTAAAAATTTAAAGATAAAAAAAATAATTTATTTTAATAGCAATAACATTACATCAAAAAATTCTTTAAAAAAAAATTTAAAAAGAATTATTAAAAATAAATCAATTAATAAAGTTGCTCTATTTTCAAGTGTAGTACCAAAATATCAATTGATATTTAAAAAATTTTTAAAAAAAGTTTATAAAATAAAATTAAGAGAGATTAAAGAAAACTCAATTAATAAAATTATTAAAATAAATATCAAAAACAAAAATCAAGTTGGATCAGATAGAATCGCAAATGCTGTTGGAGTCTATAAAAAATATAAAACTAATTGTATTGTTTTAGATTTTGGTACCGCTACTACATTTGATGTTGTTAACAAAAATGGTATTTATAATGGTGGAATAATTGCACCAGGAGTAAATCTTTCCATAAAAAGTTTATCAAGCTCAGCCGATCAAATACCCACCTTTTCTATAAAAAAGCAAAAAAAAGTTATAGGAAAAAATACTATCGAAGCTTTATATTCTGGTTTTTACTGGGGTTACTCCGGCTTAATTAATAACATTATATTAAAAATTGAGAAAGAAACTAAAAAAAAATATAAAATTATTTTTACTGGCGGTTATGCTGATTTATTTAAAACTTCTATAATAAGGTCATTTACGATAGACAAGAACATAACAATTGAAGGAATAATTGAAATTTTTAAAGAGAATAAAAAATATTTAAATTAAATGAAAAAAGAAGAATTTATTTTTTGTCCCTTGGGAGGCTCTGGTGAAATAGGAATGAATATGAATTTATTTGCCTATGGAAATCCGGAAAATAGAAAATGGATTATAGTAGATATTGGAGTTACCTTTGCTGATGATACAATACCAGGCATAGATCTAATTTATCCTGATCCGGGTTTTATAGTTGATAAAAAAGATGATCTGCTTGGTATAGTGTTAACTCATGCCCACGAAGATCATATTGGAGCCATAGCACATATATGGCCAAAACTACTTTGCAATATTTATGCGACCCCATTTACAAGTGTTTTAATTCAAGAAAAGTTTAAAGAAAAAAAAATTGATATAGGAAACAAATTGAAAATTGTTAAACTTAATGGTGAAGTTCAATTAGGTCCTTTTAAAATTGAATTTGTTACATTAACACATTCTATACTTGAGCCTAACGGTCTCTATATTGAGACACCTGCTGGTGCAGTTTTACATACTGGTGACTGGAAATGTGATCCTAATCCTTTGATCGGAAAAACAATTAATGAAAAAAGATTAAAACTAATAGGAGATCAGGGAGTTTTAGCGATGATATGCGATTCAACAAATGTATTAAATCCAGGACGTGCTGGATCTGAATTAGATGTTAGAAAAAGTTTACTAAAAATAATGGAAAATAAACAAAAAAGAATAATTGTAACTTCTTTTGCTTCAAATGTAGCAAGAATGGAAAGCATTTTTTATTGCGCTGAGAAAATTGGACGACAAATATCTCTGGTTGGTAGATCTATGCATAGAATTTATAGAGCGGCAAAGCAATGTGGATATTTGAATAACTTAGCTAAACCAATTGATTCAAGAAAGACAAAAAAAATTTCTAGAGAAAAAATTGTTTATCTGTGTACTGGCAGCCAAGGCGAACCTAACGGTGCTATGATGCGTATTTCTAACTATATACATCCAGATGTTATGATTGAATCAGGAGATACAGTAATTTTTTCGTCAAAAATTATACCAGGCAATGAAAAAAGGCTTTATAAATTACACAATCAATTAATTAAAAATGGTATTGATGTTGTTTCTGAAGAAAATGAATTCGTACACGTATCAGGTCATCCAAACCGAGAAGATTTAAGAGATATGTATAATTGGGTTAAACCAAAATCTGTTATACCTGTACACGGTGAACATAGACACATGGTTGAACACATTAATTTCGCGAAAGAAATGCAAGTACCATATCCTGTTGGAGTTGAAAATGGAGATATAGTTCAACTATATCCCGGTGAAAAACCAAAGGTAGTAGATAAAGCTCCTGTCGGAAGAATGTATGTAGATGGAAATATAAGTGTGGATGAAGAGTCTCAGTCTATAAAAGATAGAAAAAATTTGTCTTTAAATGGTTTTTTGCAAATTACAATAATTGTTAATGATATTGGTTCAATAGTAAAGAAACCTATTATTTCATTTAAGGGTATTCCCAGTGATGGAGAAAATAGTAATTTTATTTTTGAACTTGAGGATAAAATTAGAGACATATGTAAAACTTTTTCTTTCAAAAACTCTAATCAAGAACAAAATTTGATAGAAGCGCTAAAAACCAATTGTAGAAAAACTGTTAAAGAAAAAACTGGAAAGAGACCTTATACGAACGTAGATTTAGTAAGGGTATAAAAATTAAGAATTATGTATCTATCTAAACTATTTATTCCATTATTAAAAGAGAATCCTTCTGAGGCAAAAATTAAATCTCATCAACTTATGCTTAGAACAGGAATGATAAAACAATCTTCCACAGGAATTTATTCATGGTTACCTCTAGGGTTTAAGATTATGAAAAAAATAGAGCAAATTGTTAGAGAAGAACAAAATAAAATTGGAGCTCAAGAATTATTAATGCCAACCATACAATCCGCTGAAATATGGAAAGAAAGTGGAAGGTATGATGATTATGGTGAAGAACTGTTAAGGATAAAAGATCGGCAAGGAAAAGAAATGCTTTACGGTCCAACAAATGAAGAGTTGATAACCGAAATTTTCAGAGCTAGTATTAAATCATATAAATCTTTACCTCAACTTTTGTATCATATTCAGTGGAAATTTCGTGACGAATTAAGGCCAAGATTTGGTGTTATGAGATGCAAAGAATTTTTTATGAAAGATGCTTATTCTTTTGATTTAAATGATGAGGAAGCAAAAAAATCATATAACAAAATGTTTTTTGCTTATCTTAATACTTTTAAGAGATTAGGACTTACCGCAATACCCATGGCAGCAGATACCGGTCCAATCGGCGGAGACTTATCCCATGAATTTATAATTTTGGCCGATACAGGAGAAAGTAAAATTTATTCTGATAAAAGAATTTTTGATATTGATATCAGCAAGCATAACGATGCAGATGATTCAATTAAGGAATTACGAGAGAAATATGACGCCTTTTATGCGGTTACCGATAATAAATTTAAAAAGGAAGATTTTGAAAAAAAAGTAAAGAAAGAAAATCAATTAGTTACAAAGGGAATTGAAGTCGGACATATTTTTTATTTTGGTGACAAATATTCAAAACCTTTAAAGTGTTCTGTTGATTTACAAGATGGAAAAAAAGTAGATGTTAAAATGGGTTCTTACGGTATAGGAGTTTCAAGATTGGTAGGTGCCATAATTGAGTCTAAGTTCACTAATAATGTTATGAGATGGCCAGAATCGGTAGCACCGTTTGAAGTTGCAATAATTCCAAGTTTACAAAAAAATGATAAATCAAATTATTTGAAAGCTAAAAAAATATATAATTTATTGATAAAAAATAAAATTGATGTCTTATTTGATGATACGGAGGACCATTTATCAGCAAAATTTAAAAAATTTGATTTAATCGGTATTCCTTATCAAATAATTTTAGGTTCTAAGTTCACCGGCGATAAATTTGAGTTTAAAGAAATAAATGGTGAAACAGAAACTTTATTCTTAGATGAAATTAAGAAAAAATTACTTAACAAAAGAAATTGAAATTGATTTCAAAAGTTGAACGAACAATAGCCTTTAGATATTTAAAACCTAAAAAAAAAGAAGGTTTTCTAAAAGTAATCTCTATTTTTTCTTTTACAGGCATAGCCCTTGGAGTTGCTATTTTAATCATAGTTATGTCTGTAATGAGTGGTTTTAGAACAGAATTAATTAATAAAATTTTGGGCTTTAACGCACACATTATTATTAAACCTTACGATAAAAAAATTAATAAGGAAGACATTAATAAACTTGATGAAATAAAAAAAAGTATATCTAGGATTGCTCTTACTTTCAGCGGTCAGGGAATCTTAATAAATAGAGGAAATACAACTGGTATATTTGTACGTTCTTATCTTCAAAATGATATTGATAAAATTGATTTAATAAAAAATGGAATTATAGACGGATCTTTGAATTCGTTTAATAAAAATACAATTTCTATAGGAAAAGAATTAGCAATATCAATGGATTTGCTGGTGGGAGATGAAATTACATTAATGTCCACATCTAATCTTCAAACTCCTTTTGGAAATATACCTCTTCAAGAAAAATTTAAAATTTCTTCTATCTTTAGTACTGGGCTTGCAGAGTTTGATCAGAACGTTATTTTTATGCCTTTCGAAAATGCAAATTCTTTATTTGAAATATCAGATATGGATATAGATTTAGAAATATTTTTAAATAAGCCCGATAAAGTTCAATTAATAAAACAAAACGTACAAAAAATATTTAGCAATCATTATGTTTATACTTGGGAAGATTTAAACAAATCTTTTTTTGGTGCATTAAAAGTTGAGAGAAATGTTATGTTTATTATTCTGACATTAATCATAATAGTGGCAGCATTTAATATAATCTCAGGATTAACAATTTTAGTTAAAAATAAAACAAAGGAGATTGCGATCCTTAGAACTTTAGGTATTAGCAAAACTTCTATTGCAAAAGTTTTTTTTATAATAGGTTTTACAATAGGTTTTCTTGCAACAATTACGGGTGTTACAATTGGTATCCTATTTTCATATTATATTGAAGAGATAAGAGTATTGATTACTTCAATTTTTAATATTCGTTTATTTCCTGAAGAAATATATTTTTTAAGTCAAATGCCGTCAGAAATAAATTTAGGTTATATAATTATTATTTCTCTTTTTTCATTATTAATTACTTTTTTAGCTACAATTTTTCCATCTTTATCAGCAGCAAAATTAGATCCAATTAAGGCTTTAAAATATGAATAAAGAGATACTAAAATTAACAAAGATATCAAAAAAATTTACTGGTAGCAGGAAAGATATTATTGTTCTAAAAAATATAAATTTAAAAATAAATAAAGGAGAACTAGTTTCTTTGACAGGCCCTTCGGGTTCTGGCAAATCAACTCTATTACATATTATTGCTTTATTAGATCAACCTACATCAGGTGAAGTTTTTTTTAAGAAAAAAAGTTTTTCTAAATCGAATGATGATGAAAGGGATTTAGTTAGAAAAAAAGGAATTTCAATAATATATCAACAAAATAACTTACTTAGTGATTTTACTGCTTTGGAAAATGTCATAATTCCATTGGTAAATAATGGATATGAATGGAATGAAGCAGCAAGGAAGGCTACTAAAATTTTATCGTTAGTCAATTTATCTAAAAGGGTTGATCATTTTCCATCTGAATTATCTGGTGGAGAGCAGCAGAGAGTTGCGGTTGCACGAGCTTTGATTACCGAACCGGATTTAATTTTAGCTGATGAACCAACTGGAAGCTTAGATAGAAAAACTGCAAACGAAATATTTTCTTTGTTTACGAAACTTAAATCTAAGAACAGAGCAATACTTTATGCAACTCACAATAGAGAGTTATCAAATAGAGCAGACTACAAGTTAAGTATTTTAGATGGTAATATAACAAGGAAAAATGAATGAAGTTGCCGATAAAGAATTTATTCACCTAAAAATTCATACACAATATTCGATTTGCGAAGGTGCGTTAAGAATATTAGATCTAGCAAAACATTGTAAGACGAATCAAATTAAAGCTGCGGGTTTGTGTGATTCATATAATTTATGTGGATCTTTAGAATTTTCTGAATTAATAGCAAAATCTAGAACACAGCCAATTATTGGAACCCAGATTAATGTCCTATATAAGAATCATATAGGTAAAATTCCTTTATTCGCTAAAGATTTGGAAGGTTATAAAAATTTAATCAAACTTTCTTCAAAATCCTTTTTAGAAATTAAAGATAATGAAGAGCCCCATTGTAAAATTGAGGATATAGAAAATAATTATAAAGGTTTGATTCTGTTATCAGGATCTTTTGATGGATTAATAGGTAAACTTTTTTTTAAAAATCTTTCAGAAGAAATTTTTTTATTATTTAGAAGATTTAAAAAAACTTTTACTGATAATTTTTATATAGAAATTCAAAGACATGCTGATGATGGTGAAAAATTATTTGAGAAATTTTTACTGAATACTTCTGATACATTAAAATTACCTTTAATAGCTACCCACGAAGTATTTTATCTAGAAAAAGAAATGTACGAAGCCCATGATGCTTATCTTTGTGTTGGCGAAAAAACTTATGTCCATGTGAAAGATAGAAGGAAATATACTAATGAACATTATCTTAAAACATCTGAAGAAATGTGTGAACTTTTCCAAGATCTTCCAGAAGCTTTAGAGAATAATATAAATTTTCCTTTAAGAATTTCTTATAGACCAAGGAATTCATCTCCAGTTTTACCCAATATACAAACAGACAAGATTAAAAATGTAGATGATTTATTAATCAAAGAGACTGAAGAAGGCTTAAAAGAAAAATTGGATGAGTATGTTTTCCCATACGCTAAGCAAAAGGACGTAAATGCGATAAGAAAAACTTACAATAATAGATTGAATCACGAAATTAGTATTATTTCTAAAATGAAATATTCGAGTTACTTTCTTATAGTTTCTGATTATATCAAATGGGCGAAAAAAAATGATATTCCCGTTGGTCCCGGAAGAGGGTCTGGCGCAGGGTCTTTGGTAGCCTGGGCACTTTCAATAATTAATATTGATCCAATCAAATTTGATTTGATCTTTGAAAGATTTTTAAATCCAGATAGAGCTAAGATGCCTGATTTTGATATAGATTTCTGCGAAGAGAAAAGAGATAAGATTTTTGAATATTTAAAACAAAAGTATGGAAAAGGAGTAGCCCACATTATTACATTTGGAAAACTAAAAGCAAGAATGGCTTTTAGAGATATTGGTAGGGTTTTGGGTTTACCTTATGGATACGTAGACATGTTATGCAAAATGATTCCTTTTGAACCATCTCGACCCCTATCTTTAGAAAAAGCCATAGCTCAAGAACCTAGAATAAGAATAGAAGTAGAGAAAGATCCTAGAGTAAAAAAACTTGTAGAAATTTCAAAAAAATTAGAAGGTTTGAATAGAAATATGGCAACTCATGCAGCAGGAGTTGTTATTCCTGAGGAAAACTTGTCTGAATTTGTTCCATTATACAAAGATTCTTCGTCTAATTCGCTTTTACCCTCAACTCAATTTGACATGTATACATCTGAAAAAGCTGGGTTAGTAAAATTTGATTTACTTGGTTTAAAAACTTTAACAGTAATAAATAAAACTATATCCCTCCTTAAGAAGAAAAAAATAAATTTAGATATAAGTAAAATTAAACTTGATGATCCAAAAATTTTTGAGTTATTAAGTTCAGGTCATACGGTCGGCCTGTTTCAGCTAGAAAGTGCGGGAATGAGAGATGCATTGGTTAATATGAAGCCAAACAAGTTTGAAGATATTATTGCATTAGTTGCTTTATACAGACCAGGCCCCATGAGCAATATTCCCATTTATAATCAGTGCAAACATGGAGAGAAGAAACCAGATTATTTACATCCAAAACTTAAAAAAATTTTAGAACCGACTTACGGTGTTATTATTTATCAAGAACAAGTTATGCAAATTGCCCAAGAGTTGTCCGGATTCTCTGCTGGAGAAGCAGATATTTTGCAGAATGCAATAGGGAAAAAGAAAAGAGCTGCACTAGAAAAGCAAAAAGAAAGATTTGTTAATGGAGCAGTTAAAAATGGGATAACCAAGGATACTGCAATTTTTATATTTACAAAAATTGAACCATTTGCTGAATATGGTTTTAACAAAAGTCATGCAGCTGCTTATGCTATGATTGCTTATCAAACCGCATATCTGAAAACTTACCATCCTAATGAATTTATTGCAGCATCAATGTCCACTGAATTATCTAATACCGATAAATTAAGTGAATTTTTTGAAGAATTAAAAAGATTGAATATAAAAGTTCAACGACCTTGCATTAATGAATGTTATCCTGAATTTAGACCACAGAAAAATACTTTATTTTATGCATTAGGTGCAATTAAAAATGTAGGATTCAAAGCTATTTCTGAAGTAGTAAAAGAAAGAGAAAAAAAAGGAAAATTTAAATCTATTAGCGATTTTATTAACCGAATTAATCCAAAAAATATAAATAAACTTCAGTTAGAGGGTTTGGTAAAAGCCGGAGCATTTGATTCTATTTTTATAAATAGAAAAGCACTTTATGATAATATACCTAATATTATTCAGAATTCTAAAAGCATATACGAAAATAAAGTTCAAAATCAATCTAGTTTATTTTTAGAAGATAATCAGAAAGTTTCTTATTTAATGCAAAATAAAAATTCACCTAATTGGGCTAATAATGAAATACTGTCAAAAGAATTTGAGTCAGTTGGCTTTTACCTATCTAACCATCCTTTGGAAGGTTTCAAAGATGCTCTCGAACAGTATAAGACAAAATCATTTAAGGATTTTGAAAATGGTAACGATATCGAATCTTCTGTAGCTGGAACCATAATGTCTATAAAAGAAAAAAAAACAATGAAAGGAACGCCCTACGCAATCATTAAATTTAGTGATCAAAGTAAAGTATTTGAGCTTTTTCTTTTTTCTGAAATTTTAGAGATAAATAGAAAAAATTTAGTAGAAGGCAAATCATTTGTACTAACTGTTATTAGAGATAAGGATAATCAAGAAAATCGCTTTAGAAGAATAAATGTTAGAAAAATTGTGAGTTTAGATAAAATTATTAAACTCAACTATAATGATGTTCGAATAGAAATAAATGATGAAGAGGGGCTAAAAAAATTATATGAAGCAATTAAGGAGAAGGGAGATTCAAAAATTAAAATTTACATTAACAAAGAGAACAAAAATTATTTATTTGAATTGAATGATAAGAGAAAATTTAATTATGAAACTTTAAAACTCTTGAATAAAGAGCATTATATAAAGAAAATAAGCGTTTAATTCATATTGAAGTTCAACCATTTAAATTGTAGAA
>Ga0208704_100252_pt1 | contig 11232 bp, 9 predicted proteins | sample DeeseametaMP0144_FD_184221 | JGI IMG/M metagenome (GOLD analysis project Ga0208704, IMG submission 184221) | Marine microbial communities from the Deep Atlantic Ocean - MP0144 (SPAdes) | ecosystem: Environmental > Aquatic > Marine > Oceanic | place: West of Cape Verde, Atlantic Ocean | collected...
CGCTGAAAGAAACCGTTTTGATAACGGCCAATCTGTAAAAGGGACTTGTAGCGAAACGCTGAGTGAAGGCGTGTCTTACCGCGTTTACCATGGCGACGATACCAGTGGTATATTCTTAGGCGTAGGGGAAGGGGTTCTTGACCCGAAAGACCAAGGTATCCCTAAACAAGAAGTGTTTGTTAACCCAAAACGTCGAGTTGTTTATAGTTAGTACTTTGCAATGACCTATATCTAGCAGATTATGCTCGTTTAAAGCCTTGCGGTTAACGCAAGGCTTTCTTAATTGCAAATAAAGTAGTATAAAAGGTGCACTATTTAGTGGTAGGTTCTTTATCACTCATACAGATTTCTACTTTCTGCGAAACGTCTTAAGCTGGCGTGGTGTTTTAATTAAGGGATTATTCAATGACCAAATGGATTGGCTTATGGCTTTGTTCGCTATGCCTAGTATTTGCTGCGGGTTACTATGTCAATGATAAACGCCCTACAGTCCCTTCAGAAGTTTCTGTTCACATAACCAATGTAGGCGATGGTAAAGATCAACACGTCTCACAAACAGCGTTACTCCCTCAGCAAGGAGAGACCAAGCGTGAGCAGTCACCCAAAGACTCAGCGAGTAAATCTGACAATATTAGCCTAGAAGTCTGGTTTTCCGACAAGCCCAAGCTTAGCTTAAAACAAATAGGCGCCTTAATTATCTCTATAAGCATGATGGGCGAGCAGGCGATTATCGATACGTTATCAAGCATCGATACGTCTATTAGCGACCCAGATGCTGCCATGATTTTGTCAACAATGGTCTCTCGCTTAGTAGAGCTGAACCCCGAAAAAGCTTGGGACCTTGTTGATAACATGGATATTAACTTGGAATCAAAGCAGCAGTTTCGCATATCAGTTATAGCTAACTGGGCTAATCAATCGCCTTCTGACGCCCTTGACTGGTATATTAATAATTCCTCACTTACCTCAGGCATGCTCGAAAACAACATTTACCCTTCGCTTATTTTTAGAGAAATGGCAAGTGAGGATATTGATAGCGCCTTTCAGTCTATCGCTCTTCTTGAGTCAGAGAATTTAAAAAGTGCGGCCTATAGCGGCATTTTTAGTGTCTTAGAAACATCAGAGCAGTTTCGAGACACGTTATCGTTAATAAAACGTTCGGATGATAAACGGTTAGAAACTAATTTAATAAGTGTATGGGTACGCAAAGACGTTGAAAGCACTAAAGCTTGGTTCGACACGCTAGATGACAACGAACGAAAAAAAGAGATAAAGCGCGCTGTCTTTGATAGTTATGTAAATCAATCACCTAGTGAAGCTGCTTCCTGGTTTGTAAGACATAGCAATAGTGAAAACTATCAATCTGATGTTGAACACGCTGCCAGAACTATCGCTTACTTTGAGCCCGACACTGCGCTAACTTGGGCACAACGTCAAACGAATATTGATACTGAGCAAGTAGTGATTACCTTATTACAAGGAGCTGTTTACAGATCGCCGCAATTTGTAGAGCAAAATTTAGATTTAGTCGTAGATCACGACGCTAAGATAAGCATAGCTCACTCGGTATATTCTGCATACGGATACAAAAGTGACCAGCGGGCAATGGATTTTCTAAACGGTGTCGAATACAAAAGTGAGTTAGCTAAACGTATTAATAAGGTGGAATCGAACCTTAAACGGGTTAATTAATGAAATTACGTCGTTCCGTCCTTGCTAAGTCTGTAAACGTCATTATAATACGGCGCTCATTCCGCTTTGCTGAATTAGTGATCGGCGAAGCATTAATATTAGGAGAATGATATGTCACTAACTAAAGCAGAAACCGCAAAAATCATTGCTGAGTACGGCGTTAAAGAAGGCGACACTGGTTCACCAGAAGTTCAAGTTGCTTTGCTTACTCACAACATCAACAAGCTTCAAGGTCACTTTGCTGATCACAAGAAAGATCACCACTCACGTCGTGGTCTTCTACGTATGGTTAGCCAACGTCGTAAGCTTCTAGACTACCTTAAAGGCAAGAACGCAGAGCGTTACCTTGACCTTATCAAGCGTCTAGGTCTACGTCGATAAGACTAGGTTTCAAGAAAAGCGCCCAATGGGCGCTTTTTTTTTGCAAAAATGTACAGCGAAGTGCAATACACCCTAGTACATGTATGAAGCCGGCCAATTAACCTTGTGTTTGTACTACGCGTTAGTTCGACGGTATGTTTTGCTTTTTATCTTCAAACATCCGCTCATCTGCAATGTAAATTAACTCTTCTAGCGTCTTGCCTTCTTCTGGATAGCTCGCGTGACCTATGCTGACGCCAACGCTGAACGCGCCTTGTGTGGTAGTAATAGGCTGTGTAAGCTTTTTAGCAAGTCGGGCTTTAAGTGCCTCTACATTGTATTCAGTGCTTAGCTCGGTGATTACTACGATAAACTCATCACCACCAACCCGTGATGCAATATCGTACACGCGACACATGGATTGAAGCCTTTGTGCAAGCTCAACAAGAACTTCGTCACCGATTGTATGGCCGTATTCGTCATTAATGGGCTTAAATCGATTGAGATCCAGATAAAGTAGCGTACACACCTTATTGTTTCTCTCTAATCGAGGAAGCTCATTTCGCATATAGGTAGATAGGGCAAGCCTATTCGCTAAACCTGTTAGCGTATCGCTATTTGCCAGTTTTCTAATTTTCTGTTCTGCTTCGACTTGCTCGGTGATATCAACATTAATTCCAAACATCTTGTTGCCTTCAATGCGACCATAACCGCTAACATGACGGTATTTGTCGCCAGCGGATTTCACTCTAAAAATTGCGTGAAATCCTGAGCTATCTTTTATTGATTGCTCTATCTTTTGCTTCACATTGGCAATATCGTCATCGTGAACTGTGTATTCCCAGTCACTAAATTGACCACTAAAACCAGCTTTGGAGACATTGTAGATTTTATGCATCCACTCATCCCAAATGAGCTCGTTAGTAGCGATGTCCCACTCCCATACACCTATGTGTGCTGCGTCAGCGGCCATAGACATGCGGCGGTTTAACGTTTTAAGCGTCTGTTGAGCTTCCCGCCATTTTGTTACGTCTTCGGATAGTGCCAATATGTATTGAGGGGTGCCGTAGTTGTCATCAATGACAATCTTTTTGGTCTCAAAAAAGCGCGTCACACCACCTATATTGAGTTTGAATTCGTTAACGATTTGCTTTTCAGAACTTGAAAGTAATTGCTTATCGTCAGATATAAATTTCTTGGCCTCCGCCTCGTCGAATATATCAAAGTCAGATAGCCCCACGAGTGACGCTTTATCGGTGCCCAATATTTTACTTCCCGCATCATTTACATGGGTAATCGAAAGGCTGTCGGCACGCTTTACAATCAACATATTGGGCAGTGCGTCAAACACCGTTTGTGCAAAAACTTCTTGGTTCTTGACGTCAGACAAATCTTTTACCGTACACACATATGAAATATGGTTTCCCGGCAGCAAATTAATGCGAAGTGTCAAAGGAAAAACCTTTCCGCTTTTCCGAATACCGTCCAGAGTTAAAGGCACGTTGTGCGCGGCGCTATTCTTTGCCGCTTTTTTTAATCCTATCAGGAGTGGCTCATGGGCATGCTCAGAAGGGCTCACAAGCTCGCGTATGTGAATGGTCTGAGGAGAAAAACTGTCGAGACCAAACATGCTTAACGCGACAGGGTTGGCAAATTCAACCATGCCGGCACTGTCGAAAGTCAATACGCCTTCTTGTACTGTATTTAACACCGCGTTATAGCGTTCCAGCAATAACGTACGTGCTCGCAGCTCAATAAAAATAAGAATAGTAAACGCGAAAAGCATCACCATTAGCATGACCAAATAAGCGAGGTTTTTGGTTTCTGGCTCTTGTAGTATTTGCGTAGAAGGCAGTGCATATACGTGCATAGACAGCATACCGGTGTAATGCATACCGGATATAGCACTGCCCATTATAATGGCGGGAACAATTTGTTTAAGTATTCGCAGTTGCGAAGTGGTGACATATTCATGGGTTTTTAAAGCAATACCTGCTAGACCGACGGCAACCACAATAGACAAAGAGAAGTACCAGCCATCGTACGCCATGATGGCATTCATCTGCATTGCCATCATGCCGATGTAGTGCATGCTGCCAATGCCAAGCCCCATATATAAACTGCGAAGCAAAAGCGAGTTAGCTTTATGCGGCAGTTTACTCATCACAACAATACTCGCAAGAATCGCGGGTAACACAGAGAGTAGGGTTATGAAAGGGTCGTACGAAACCTCAAGAGGGAGCTGATAGGCAAGCATCCCAACAAAATGCATCGCCCAAATGCCAAAACCAAGAAAGCACGCTGATGCCAGCGACCAAAATGTTCGCTCATTTTGTAATTCTGTTTGCGACATCTTCGCAGAAAGAACGAAAGAAATAAGGGAAGCAGATATTGCAATAACAACAGAAGCCACCACGAAAAATACATCGTAGTTAGCCAATATTTCAGCACTAGGGGGAAAATCCTTTACCGAAAAAAAATGATAATGTCCGTTTTTCAAAGTCTTAAATTGTCTTATCAATAAACTACTACTAAATGTAGTAGTTTCATTTATTTACGCAACTCAACTTTGCTCGCTGTTTTTGTAGAAGAGCGAACTGCATTTTGCATAATAGTTAGTTCACGGCTTGTTAGGTTACGCCACTGGCCAGGTTTTAGTGAGCCGAGTTCAAGGTGCATGATTCGGGTTCGTTTTAGTTTGGTGACCTCGTACCCTAAAAACTCACACATTCTGCGGATTTGTCGATTAAGACCCTGAGTTAGAATAATGGTAAATGTATTTTTGCCCGTGGGTTTAACCACACAAGGCTTCGTCACCGTCCCTAAAATTGGTACTCCGCGAGACATACGGTTGACGAAGCGCTCACTGATTGGTTGGTTAACCGTAACTTCGTATTCTTTGTCATGAGCATTTTCAGCGCGCAGGATCTTGTTCACGATGTCCCCATCGCTGGTTAAAATGATTAAGCCTTCCGATGGTTTGTCTAACCTTCCTACGGGGAAAATACGTTCCTTGTGACCGATAGCGTCAATAATGTTGCCTTTGACATGACGCTCAGTTGTACAGGTGATACCAATGGGTTTGTTATAGACAATATATACGCGATCTGACTTGTCTGAGGCAACTGCGCCTACAACTTTACCGTCTACCTTTACAGTGTCACCAGGCCCCACTTTCGTACCCAGTTCAGGTGGTTGGTTATTAACGGTAACGCGATTTTGCTCAATGAGTTTATCCGCTTCACGGCGAGAACACAGGCCAGTGTCGCTAATATATTTATTTAAACGTTTGGGCGCTTGCTCACTCATTGCGCATTAGGTCCTATATATTTCAAAAGAGGGCAATATTATCACGGCAAAAAGAAAGGGGCGATTCGCCCCTTTCTTTTTTATGCGTTAAGCCGTGATTTTTATTCTCGGTTGTATACTATTGCAACATATTTTATCTGGTTTACTGGTTACCTGCAGCTGAAGGAGCTGAACCACTTCCACCCGTTGAACCACCGCTAGATACTACTTTGGTTGCTATATCGCGAATTTCGTTTTCCAAACTGGTAATGCGGCCAGATAAGGTCGTATTGCGTTGCTCTAACACAGACAATTTGTCGGTTAAATTGCGTACGCTTTGCTGAGCGCTTTGTTTATCGCTTGCTGCTTGCTCAAGTTGAACATTAACAGCGAGCAGTTCATCAGCTAACGAAGCAAGTTGATTCTTAACCGAGCCAATGGCCGCTGCTTGCGATTTTACATTTTCTGAAACTGAGTTGATGTTCTTATTCAAGGCGTTTTGAACGTTACCTACGCGGTCGCCAAGATCAGCAATCTCTTGTTGATTACGACGCCAAGCTGACGCCCACAACTTATCCATTTGTTCCCAAAGCTCGTTTGTCTTGTTGGTTAGCTCAGTAACTTTAACTTGCAGGGCAACAGTAGATTCACCAATTTCTTCACCTGTAGCAGATAACTTGTTTTCTAACTGTAATATGCGCTGCTCCGCTTGCTCAGCAACCACTTTTTGTTGCTCAAGCATGGTGTACAGGTAATAGCAACCACCACAGGCGGCTAAGGCGATGACGGCAACGAATACAACCCAGATTCCATTACCGTTTCCACCACCAGAGGGTTGGCGGTTTGCTGATGGGGCAGATGAAGGTGGAGGCGTTGCTTTTGTTGGCGCCGCCTGACGTTTTGTTTGGTAATCACGACGGTCTTCTTCATCCAATCTAATGGTTGGAAACTCATCGTTTTTCGAATTATTTGCCATAGTAAATTTATAATCTCGTTATGTAGTACTAACTTCATCGCATTTAGATGCTTTAACTCAATAAGAAGACAGCACATTTATATTTGCGCGCTAAAGCATGTTATCGCTAAATTAAAGGAAATTCTACGGCTTATGCTCAATGTCAATTATACATAAGCCATAAAATCCGAGAATTTCCTTAAAGCGTAGCGCTACTGCTTATCGCCGATCCATTCAACGCGATACAAATCTCGTCTTCTATCAAGATAATTCCGCACAGAGCCTTCATTTTGAAGCTTAGTGAGTTTATCCAAATCCAAATCAACAATGAGCGTCATTTCTGTGTTTGGCGTGGTCTCAGAGACAATTGCGTCATGTGGGAACGCGAAATCACTTGGCGAGAAAACCGCGGTTTGCCCATATTGAATATCTACGTTGTCCACTTTGGGTAAGTTACCTACGCTACCTGCAATTGCCACGTAGCATTCGTTTTCAATAGCGCGGGCCTGCGCACAGCGTCGCACGCGCAAATAACCGTTTTTGGTATCTGTCCAGAAGGGGACAAACAAAATTTGCATTTCCTGATCGGCAAGAATACGCGCAAGCTCTGGAAACTCCACGTCATAGCAGATCAAAACGCCGATTTTGCCGAAGTCGGTATCAAATGTCTTAAGGCTGTTTCCGCCTTTCATTATCCAATCTTCTTTTTCGTGAGGTGTTGGATGAAGCTTATACTGGCTTTCAATGGTGCCGTCGCGTTTGCAAATGTAGCTGACGTTATAGAGCTCTTCCTCTTCTACCACAGGCATAGAACCTGCGATAATCGTAATATTGTACGATACGGCCAAATGAGACACGGCAGTTAAAATCTCATCGGTATAGGTCGCTAAATGCCAAATTGCATCAATTGATGAATCTGACGGGCTCAGGCCCATTAATGGCGCGTTGAAAAACTCAGGGAACAGGGCAACGTCGCAAGAATAGTCAGACAAGGCATCGACGAAGTACTCTACTTGTTGTAAAAGCTCTTCTACATTATTGAAGTAACGCATTTGCCATTGAATACATCCGATTCGCGCGCTGGTCTTCCTGCTGGCGATGAGGGAAGGCGTGCCCGGTTCATAATAAATATTGTGCCACTGAAGTAGCGTCGCATAACCCTGTGAGGCTTCATCCTCTGGAAGGTAAGCCGACATGACTTGCTTGACTTCAAATCCATTTGAAAGTTGAAAAGTTAAAATGGGGTCGTAGATGTCTTTGAGCTTTACTTGCTCAATGTATTCATAAGGCGACAGCTCATGCGCATGGTTCTTATAGTTCGGGATTCGACCGCCCGCCATAATGGATTTTAGATTCAAATTACGACAGAGCTCTTTACGCGCTTCGTAGAGACGACGACCAAGGCGAAGACCTCGATACTCGGGTGAAACAATTACTTCAACACCATAAAGCACATCACCGTTAGGATCGTGTGTGGTCAAATAAGCATCACCCGTAATTTCATCGTAGCTGTGTTTATCCCCAAACTGCTCATAATCTACAATCACTGAAATGGCGAAAGCGACCACTTTGCCTTTATCTTCAATACATATTTGCCCATCGGGAAATGTAGTAACTTGGGCTTTATAGTTAGAGTAAGGCCATGCGCCTCCAACGTTGGCGTATACCTCATCCATTAACGCTTTAACATCGTTGTAGTCGTCCAGTCTCAAGTTTCTTAAGTCTAGATGATGTTCCGTTTCTTCTATTTGTGTTTGATCTTGACTCATGGGTTACTCTTTTTGCTAAAAATTTTAATACTTACATTGCGTATATCTTTACTAAACCGCCTTGCCATGCGTTTTTCAACTGTTAATTACAATCCGTATGTGCAGACGTAATGGCTACGGAAACAAGGGCAGAAGAAAAGTCTCTCAATCAACCCTCTTAAAATATACACCTCGGTTTACTTATTGATTTAGTTTACCTTTACCGTCATTTGCTCACTTTAAAATTGATATTAAATAAGCAAGAAGCGTGCGACTTCTTAACGACAAATAATTTTTCTTTTATCGATAAAAAAATAGCGCGGAAAATGCGTGGTGATGCAATTGCTATAGGACTCAACCCCGCGTATAAGTTCGCTAGTTTTTTAACGTACACAACCCGCTCCTAACTACACGATTAGTTAACCGCTCAAAGGTAGAAATGCTCTGATGAATAGAGAACAACTTGCGTCGTATCAGCCTCTTCACGTTTTCGATGAAGCCATATTTGAAAATATCGTCGATGACTTAGTCACGAAAGGCTTTTCTATTCAAGAGCATGGTTTACCTGATTTCATTACACAAGCACTTTTGGCCTGCCAGCGTTCAATCTCTGAAGCTGAATATCAAGCGGCAGGTATTGGTCGCGCAGAGAATTATCAAAAGGCTGAAAAAGTTAGAGGGGACGAGATTTGCTGGATTACAGGTTCATCTAGCGAAGGCGCTTTGTGGCTTTCGTGGTGTGAAGCCATGCAGCAGTATGTAAATCGTTCGCTCTTTATGGGGCTTTTTTCTTTTGAAAGTCATTTTGCCTGCTATGAGCCGGGTAAATTTTACAAACGCCATGTAGATGCGTTTAAAGGTCAGGGCAATCGCGTGTTGTCTTTAGTCGCCTATTTGAATGACGACTGGACTTCAGAAGATGGGGGAGAACTCGTGCTCTACGCTGATGAAAGTGAGCTAATTGGAACAAGGGTGCTGCCAACGAAAGGTACTTTCGTTGTCTTTTTGAGCGAACAATTCCCTCATGAAGTATTACCTGCTGCCCGCAGCCGTCACTCGGTTGCAGGTTGGTTTAGGGTTAACGGAAGCGTTAACGACGCGATTGATCCGCCTCGATAAAAGCACTAATCACGTTGTGAAACGCACGTGTATCTAAAAACCAAGACTTATGTATAATAAGTTTAGGCTGTATGCGCGCTATTATTACAAAACTGGTTTGAATTATGGGCCAGCTCCTCTCGCGCACAGCTCGCGCAACATTGTGCCGTCGCAATAGCAAGTATTCTATTACGACGCTTAGGGAAAAGACGTTAGAAGTGATTGGTAAATGCTGGAAAAAATACCTGCCCCAACCCCAAGAGAAGAATTACATGTGCTGGTTATCGATAACCAGGGGCTTGTACATGATGTAGTGTCATCAGCTTTGCATGAAATTGGAATAAAAAACGTAAGCAGTGCTTTTAATGCCTTTCACGCGAAAAGGTTATGTGCTGCAAGACAATACGACTTTGTTTTACTGGCGTTTAACGTCAGTCACGACAAAGATGGCTTTCACCTTTTTGAAGAATTAAAACACCTCAATCACATCAACGACACCACCACGGTCATTTTTCTCAGTGCAGAGACATCGCCTGAATTGGTTAATTGTATTGTTGAATTGCAACCGGATGACTTTTGGGTCAAACCTCTTCAGCGCAACAAAATTGAGCTGCGTTTGGAATACCTTATCCAAATAAGGTTAAAGCTACATAAAATGCTTCATTGTATGCAGGTGGGGGACTATTCCACCGCTATGTACTATGCAGAGCGCCAGTTAAAAGATCCTTCGCTATCGGAGTATCACACCAGAATTAAACGCTTAATTGGTGATTGCTTATTGCAGCTTCGCGATTATCAAACTGCGGAAGACTACTTTAGAAGCTTATTGCAGAGCATGGATCATGCGTGGGTTCACATTGGTTTAACCCGGTCGTTGCTTCGACAAGATGAATTAGAAGAAGCCCAGCTACTGGTTGATGACTTATTGCAGCGCCACGACACGCGATTCTTAACCTTCGACTTGCTTGCCCAGTATTTCATAGAGAAAGAGCAGTTCGATATTGCCTACGAACAAATGAAAGAGGCGAGTAGGCTAGCACCTCGCAATATTGAGCGTAACAAACGGTTATGGGATCTTGCTCGATTGAACCACGATAAGGCAGGGCAACTTTCAGCCGTTCAAAATATGGCAAAGTTTGCTAAAAATTCTATCCATGACTCACCTCAGCTAACGCTCAATGTTATTCGTTCAACCATTGATTTAGCCACAAGTCTTGGCAGTACGGAAGGCGAACGCTATATGAAACGCGCAGAATCTGAACTGGAAGAATTGAAACAACAAAAGGGCATGCAGTCTCAGCTTGGCGAGCAGATTGACGTCGTAAAAGCGCGTGTCTTGTGCTTGCGAGACGACAAAAAAGGGGCTGAAAAGTTGATGAAGGATCGTTCGGCATCTACCGACGGCCTCTCGATGGAAGATAGCCTCGATAAAATGAAAGCGTTTCACGAGTTAGGAATGCGTGAACACTGTGTGAGTATTTTAGATAAGCTTAGAAAGCAAATTGAAGGGGACACGTTTACTTCTCAAGTGGTAAATGAATACCTGAATCAAGAGTCGATTGAACGTACTGAAATTCAATTTACCACAAAAGAGCTTAAGCAAATGGCTGCGGTTAACTACAAAGAGAATCGGTTGTCGCCAGCCTTCAACAATTTACGCCAGGCACTAACACTGTCGCCGAAAGACAAACAAGTTGCACTGAGCTTGTTAAAAGTTATTACTCAAATCCACTTAGGGGATAATTTAACAGACGAGCAGATGGAAGCGGCCTATAAAGCGGCGAAGCTTCTTTTAAGTAGTGATTTGTCGCCAACCCAGGCTGAAAAGCGGGATCAGTATATAAGCCGAATCGGCATTGAGGTGGATGACAGTAACGCTGCTGACTTAGTCGGTGTGGTAGCCGTTAAAGCATAACGGTTACTACACAGACTGTTATTGAAAAGAGTACCAATAAAAAAGCTGCCTCAATGGAGGCAGCTTTTTTTATGTGAATTGTCCCGTCCTAAAATACGTTGACATAAAGAGGACTTCTTTATGACAACTTCAAGTAATCAAAGACCTAAGCGCACACAGCGTGATTACACATTAGC
>Ga0208704_100262_pt1 | contig 10777 bp, 11 predicted proteins | sample DeeseametaMP0144_FD_184221 | JGI IMG/M metagenome (GOLD analysis project Ga0208704, IMG submission 184221) | Marine microbial communities from the Deep Atlantic Ocean - MP0144 (SPAdes) | ecosystem: Environmental > Aquatic > Marine > Oceanic | place: West of Cape Verde, Atlantic Ocean | collected...
AATTGAGCTGAAGTATTTTGATCTAACATTGTTAAGCTCTCCAAAGCAGTCTATAAATTTATTTGATAGAAGAATCATAGAGTAAATCTAAAAATAGATAAAACAGTTTGTTTTTATTTTAATAATCGGTTTTATAGATTTAAAGATATTCATCATAAAAAGTCCCATTAAACGCAGGACTTTAAATGAAGTCAAAGCTTAGGATTCACTCTGCATCCGCTGTTCAATTCTTAACGTTCTGGCCTTTAACTGATGCGTCAGACCAAACAACACAAGACTCAGCACTGCCATCAGTAGCATCAAGATAAGCGAGAAGAATTGCATGACCTTCGTGAACTGCGCTGCTTGCTGAACTTGCTTTTCTACACTTGCAGCCATTGGCGTGAGTGTTTTGCCATAGAGTTGATGCTGCATCGTCCATAACTGTTCAGGCTTAAACCCATATTCAATAAAATGTGAATCATTTTTTTCTGCTTGGACCAGAGCAAGCACATGCGGAATGGCTGCATTTTTATCGACAGGTTGATGTAACAATGCCGTCTGCGCAAGCAAATAATGTTTTACGGGCATTTGAATTTGAGACTGCTGCAAATACTGCGCTATTTCACTTTGCTGAATATTTTTATCGTAGTGTACGATTTGCTGAAAAGCCTCGCTTTCATCATCTTTTAAATCATATTGCACATAAGTCAGCCCTGACCAAAGCAGAATAAATGCAATCAGCCATGCCACAAACTTCAGTATAAAAGATTGAAAACGTACATAGAAAAAATGAATTTTCCGTGCATAGTGCACCAGTACGAATGCCCCAACAAAAGACACCATAATCTTGAGCACAAGCCAACCAAACCATGACAGCAAATTCAGAAAATAATCTGGTTGTTGTCCAAGTGATGCTAAATTTGCATCGACACTCATGGGTATATGCAGTTGCTGTATTTCAGTGCTCAGCCCAAAAAAGCTATAGACAAAATCAGGTTGTAGAAAATAACTAATGCTGGAGGCAAGAAACAAGGCAGCACTCAACATACACCATAAACTCAGTTTACGTTGACGTTGTTTGAGTGCAACCACGCCTTGTTCAATGTGCTGAGGCTGAACAACATACTCATCTAAGGAAGGCAAACGCTTCTCCTCTATCGACCACCCAACTCGGCATTAAGATGGTGTCGTACGATTAGAACTCGAGTCTAAAACCAGTTGATTCAAATTGTCCTGCAAACTACGCAAACGTGTGGTTGCTTCCGCACGTTTCTGCATCCCTTCTTTTTGTATTTGAATCACATCATTTACTGTTTTAATGAGGGTGTTTTGTACATGTTCAAGCGTCTCAATATCAATCACTGAACGTTGATTTGCTTTTGCTGTATCTACTGAGTTTTGATGTAACAAATCAGCATTACGCTTCAATAAGTCATTGGTCGCATCGTCAATGGTATTGGCCAACTGCACACTATTCTTCTGCTCATTTAAAGAAATAGCCAAACTAATTTGGTTTTTCCATGCAGGCAATGTAATGTTTTTAATCGCGTAAAACTTATCGACCAACATCAAATTATTAGACTGGATAATACGAATCATCGGTAATGTTTGCATGGCTGATTGTTGTAAAACCTGCAAATCACTCACGCGTTTTTCCAAATTATTGGCTAAATGATTGAGATCGTAAACTCTCTGCGTCGTGGTTTGGTCTTGTGCCTGTGAAGTCAGTGTTGAGATTTCCTGCTGAATTTCATCCTGTTTCAACTTACCTGCTGCGATATACACACCGAGCTGTTTATATTCACTTTGCACACCATGAAACATCCGATCTAGCGTATCGACACGTGCTTTTAAACCAGACTGCGATTTTTCAATTTCTTTCACCAAAGTGTCTATCTGTTCTTTGGTGGTATTAAAGTGCATATCAATATTATTCTTTGCGCCTTTAATTTTGCTCATCAAGCCACCGAAGAAACCTGAATTTTTCTTTTTATTTAAGATACTTGAGGTATTCAGTTGTTGTGCAACTTGTACCACCTGATTTAGCTTTTGCCCAGTTTCATCCAAGTCCCTGTTTTGCACCAAATTTAACAACTCATCAGTATATCCAGAAGTTTGTGTCGCAATATTTTTACCATACTCCGCCACGGCGTTATGGTTGATTTCTGCCAACTCTTTCCGTGCTGCCAAGACCGCATTGAAGTCATCTTGTTGCAAGCCAATTTCTTGCAAATTTAACTGTTGAAACTTGTGTTCAATCACTTCAGTGGTTGGCTCTACCACAAGACTGTTTTGTTCTGAGTTGGTCATAATTCACCTAATCTATTTCTTAAAGTGTTGGTTTCTGTAGTGATTTTTTTAAGGTATGAATCAATTTTTCACGGCTATTATCGAGCTTTTCCAGTTCACTTGTCGAGCTTGATTGCTGTGATTGTTTGACATGATATTGCCATGCTGGGATCAAGACCTGCTGCGCTTCTTTAAAACGATCTAACAAACTCAATGAAAGCTGCTGAGACAACTGCATTTGCGTAATCGCAATATCATTACTGCTTTGCAAAGTCTGCAAGCTGTTTATTTTCTTGGATAAACGTTCTTCAAAATTATCTAAAGGATGTGCATTCTTCACAAATTTAGGATATTCCATTAAAAATGCTTCAGCCGCAGATACATATTTGGCCATTTGCTCACGTAAGCCTGTTAACTGCTGATAGCGTGCCTGTGACTTTTGAATTTCAATTTGTAATTTTTGGCTGAGATGATTGGCTCGATCCAACAACTGATCCAGTTTTTTATAGTATTCAACTTGGGTTGAACCATATTCAATATCAATTCCGAGCCACTTTTGTAGCCCATTAAATTTACGCTTCTTCAGATATTTTTTTGAGTCAGCCAGTGACTGGATCAGTTGCTCAATGGTTTGGCTCAACTGTAAAGTGAGCTGCGGGTCTATTCCATTTAACAGCGCAGACTGCGCTTGAATGACACTATCTGCATAATGATTGAGACGATATTGATCGTTCAGCAACGGAACCAAATCATTACGCTGGATACTTAAAAGTTCATCTGAATTGACTGGTATATTCCTTAAAGGAACAAGAACGTCAATTTGTGCCATAGTGCTTTAACCCAATAAAGAAATTGAATAAAATCATTTTTATAGTACAGCTTTTATGTCAAATAACATGTAGATTTTTGCAAAAATGCTGTGACATCTTTTGTGCCGTAGAAATTATCATGAAGGTTATATCAGTTATTAAGTACTCTATTCATACTAGACCCAAACCTATTGAGTAGAAATAAAAGATCCAATCAATACATACTCTATTTTTATCTTCTATAGAGTTACAATCCTTTATGAAACAAAACGCATATTTGAAGTCATAAAAAAGCCATGATCAACATGGCTTTAAAATGAGGTGTTTCGATATTATAAATAATCGCCTTCACGCTCAGGTTGATAAACCACTTTTTCAATTTTGACTTTCATCATTTGACCATCTGGCTGCGGCCATTCAATTTCTTGACCTTCAGCTAAGCCAAGAATTGCTGCACCAATTGGGGCTACAACATTGACCTGTCCCTTCTCACCTTTAAAATCATGCGGATAAACCAAGGTAATTTCAGATGCTTCTGTAGATGGCGCAATGGTCAGTAAAACTTTTGCATTCATCGTTACCACATTGGCAGGCATATCTTGTGGAGCAACAACATCGGCGCGGGCCAATTCTTCTTCAAGCAACTGCATGGTCGGTGTAAGTTTAGGCTGATGCTCTAACATCGTTTCTAAACGATGAAGATCCTGCTCAGAAATGATAATTGCTGGGTTTGCCATGTGCTGCATTCCTATTTGAATACGGTATGAATAAAATTCTTATTAAAAATAATTTATTAGCCTATAACTTCTGTTATATCAGAAATGCAGTCTAAATTACATTTCAACTGATTTTGATTTTTTAATGCTATAAAAAAAGCCCCCTTGAGGGGGCTTTCTCAAGTCAGAACTTAGTTTGCGTAAACAGGAAATTTCGCACAAACAGCTTCAACTTTCGCTTTAACAGCGTTAATCACAGCTTCGTCACCTTTGCTGTCTAGGATATCAGCGATCCAGCCAGCAAGTTCACGTACTTCAGCTTCGCCGAAACCACGAGTCGTCACAGCCGGTGTACCAATACGGATACCAGAAGTCACAAATGGTGAGCGTGGGTCATTTGGCACAGCATTTTTGTTCACAGTAATGTGAGCTGAGCCTAACCATGCATCTGCTTCTTTACCTGTTACATCTTGCTTAATAAGAGATAACAAGAACAAGTGATTTTCTGTACCACCAGAAACGATGTCATAACCACGAGCAATAAGAACTTCAGCCATTGCTTGAGCGTTCTTCACCACTTGTTGTTGGTAAACTTTGTATTCAGGAGCCATTGCTTCTTTAAAGCAAATTGCTTTAGCCGCTACCGCATGAACCAATGGACCACCTTGGTTACCAGGGAATACAGCTGATTGTAATTTTTTCTCAATTTCTTCGTTTGCTTTCGCAAGGATTAAACCTGAACGTGGGCCACGAAGTGTTTTGTGTGTAGTGGTTGTTGTTACGTCAGCAATCTGAACTGGGCTTGGGTAAACACCAGCAGCAACTAGACCAGCAACGTGAGCCATATCTACAAATAGGTAAGCGCCAACTTTATCCGCGATGTCACGGAAACGCTGCCAATCTACAATTTGGCTATAAGCAGAGAAACCAGCTACGATCATACGTGGCTTGTGCTCAACTGCTAAACGCTCAACTTCTTCGTAATCAATTTCGCCAGTTTCAGGGTTTAAACCGTACTGAATTGCGTTATATGTTTTACCAGAAAAACTTACTTTAGCACCGTGAGTCAAGTGACCACCGTGAGCCAAACTCATACCCAAAACAGTGTCGCCTGGGTTAAGAAGAGCTAAGTAAACAGCAGAGTTTGCTTGTGAACCAGCATGTGGCTGAACGTTTGCGTAATCTGCACCGAAAAGCTCTTTAGCACGGTCAATCGCTAATTGTTCAATCACGTCTACATATTCACAACCGCCGTAGTAGCGTTTGCCTGGGTAGCCTTCAGCATATTTGTTTGTAAGTTTTGAACCTTGCGCTTCCATTACTGCTGGAGAGCAATAGTTTTCAGAAGCAATCAGTTCGATGTGCGCTTCTTGGCGAGCATCTTCATTTGTGATTGCTTGCGCGATTTCTGGATCAAATTCAGCAATTGAGATATTGGCAAACATTAGCGAGGTCCTATGAAATTAGGGCTTTTAAGCCGTGCTAAGATTGGCGCGTATTGTAGCATGAAGTTTATAAATTTCGAGAATGAACTTTACGCAGTTTAAATAAAAAATCGCTCATGAAGCAGAACTCCATGAGCGATTTGGGTCAAAGCAAATTACTGAATTGGCATGAGTGTTTTGACATCATCAACAATATCATCGATATTTTCACTAAACGATGTGGTATGGGTCCACTTTCTCGTTTCACTGTCATCAGTCACATAACGAATATTATTTCCAGCTTGAGAAGCACCAGCATATAAAATATTCGTAATCGCTCTTGGAACAGTCGTGTCATTGGTGCCTTGATAAATAATAATTGGCGCTGTTTGTTTGACCTTCAAAGGCTGAGATGTGTTATCTAAAAAGTTTTTTATGACTGGCAAATCTAGAAAGCCTGTTTTTGGGTAATATCCATTTAATGTGTTATAACCAGTCGCTAAAGCCCACATTTCCGTATAGTAATTTACAGAAACAGTCCCTGAACATGCCGATTCAGCTGTTCGTGCAATACGGGCTGCTTCAGACTCAAACACTTGCCCGTACAAAGTTATATTGGGTGGATTTTGCATACCTGCAGTGATGAGTGCAGCATAGGTATTCAGTGAAGTATAAGTAGCAACCTGTTGAGTTGCTGGCAAATTTGCAACACTTGCAGCCCCCACTTGAAAGATCGTTTTTAAATTAGACGCAGGTGCAATCGCAACTGTCCCTTTATAATCTAACTGCGCGCGACTTTGATATTCACCAGCACCTAAAGCAGCATGACCGCCCTGTGAATGCCCAACCGTCACCCAGTTTTTTGAAACCGATTTACCTTGCTTGGTTAAGTAGTCACGTGTTGCAACTACTGCATCTGTAATCGAAAAAGCTTCACTTTTTAAATTAAGATAAGGATGGGCTTCTGTACCACTTGGCTCTCCCAGTCCTTCGTAATCGGGAGCAACAACGACATATCCCGCGCTAAGTAACTCATTAATCATCGATTTTACATCGGGATCCATAGAAGATTTACTTGGAGCGCAAATATCAGCAACACCAGTAGTACCATGTGCCCACACCACAATCGGCCAACCTTTCGCAGGAGCTACTGTTTTAGGGGTAAAAAGCAATGCTGTTGCGCGAGTTTCTTTATTGTCCTGACCCAGCATTTTATAAGTCATGACCACACTTTCACCAGCCGTAGCTGACATATCTGTAGCCGTATAAGCTGTTGGCGTAGTTACGACTGGATTAACAATATTATTTTTAGGAATCCCATCATCTACACCAACAGAAGTTGAATCGCCATCCCCTCCTCCACAGGCTGTTAAAACAAGCATAGAACTACTGACGAACACGGCCAATATATGTTTTTTCATCTTAAAATTCCTTAATGACATTTTTTCTTGTTGTAACGATTCAAATCACTTGAATACATTAATGATTTACGCCTCAAAATGACACATGGCAAGACCAGTTACGAGAATGATACAAAGTGAACATTGTCTGTAAATGCGCACTCACCATTGTTATAAAAACTGGTAATTTGGAGTTCAAAATAAATCCTGATCCTACAACTGAATTCAGGCAGTGAGCTCTTCTCTAGTCTTTGTTTGAACCAAATCCCAAAGAATTATTTTAATGTTAAGCAATCATTTTGCTTTTCAACCTGCCTAAATAAATCGATAAGTAGCTTCCAACTTTTCCCTTGCTTAAGAAAGCCTGATCTCTAATCACCTAGCTTCACCAGATGATTTAAACAACATCACCGCACAAAATCAGCAAATAAACCACAAATCTGGCAGTCATAGGCTGTCTTGATAGTCTTGGAAATGATAAATTTATTCAGCTTTTAATTTTCGGATATGCACATGCAAGCCATTATTCTCGACACAGAAACCCATACTCTAAATGGTCAACCCATTGAGATTGCATATGCACCGATTGAAATTGCAAATGGCAAATTAAGCCTAGACAAAAGCCAAGTATTTGATCAGCTCTATACCGTCGATGAACCGATCTCATTCGCAGCGATGGCTGTGCATCATATTTTAGAGTCAGACCTCGTTGGGAAGCCACACTACACGACCTTTAAACTACCTACAGAAACGCAGTACATCATTGGTCATAATATTGATTATGATATTCGTGCTATCGAAAAATGTGGTGTCGATACTTCTCATATTAAAGCAATTTGTACACTCGCACTTGCACGTTTGGTCTGGCCTGATGCTGAAGCCCACAATATTTCGGCACTCATTTATATGATTTCAAAAGGCAGTGAAAAAGCCCGTGAAATGATTAAAAAAGCTCATCGTGCCGATATGGATATTATTTTAACGGCCAATATTTTAATGCATGTGGTTCATCAATTAAAAATAAACAGCATGGAGCAATTATTTGCTGTCTCTGAAGATGCTCGTATTCCGCGAGTCATTAATTTTGGCAAGCATCGCGGCACAGCGATTGCCGAACTCCCTGCTGACTATATTCAGTGGTTAATGCGTCAAGATGAACTCGATCCATACTTACGTAAAGCTTTAGAAAATACGAGCATTAAAACGCTCTAAAATATATTGTCATAAATTCTTAATATTGTTGTAATTTTCACCCTGTATGTTCAGCCTTAATTTATTTGTTCGGGGGAGTAAATTAAGGTATGAATCATTATCAAAAAACAGCATTAGGTTTAGATGCTTTACAACAACGTCATATCCCACTCAATGCGCGTCAAAGACGACTATTGGTTTTAATTGGTACAGAAGATTTTGAACAATTGGCTGACCAGTTCAAACAACGCATCGCAACGCCTGAAATCCTCGAACAATTAATTGAATTAGGTTTAATTCATTCTACACAAACATCTCATGCCCCTAGCCCAATACAATCGGAACCTCAACCACCGGCATCAGTACTAGAAAATAGTCAGAATAACGTCAATCCAATAGATTTAAACAGCAAAGCGCAGCCCCCTACACCACCCGCTCCTACACAAAGCGCAGCCCCACCACTTAAAGCTTATAGCTTTGAAGAAACACGCGATTTGATGATGAGCTTATTACAACGTTATTGTGGCTTAATGGCAAAACAACTTATTCTTCAAATTCAATCGGCGACAGATTTACACAGTCTCAAACGCTGCCAAATGCAATGGATTACGACGTTACAGGAAAGTCGAATAGAACCCATAGTACTCAACCAACACTTACAACAGATCAATCACTCACTGTTGCGTTTGCAGGCAGCTTAAATAAATAGATTCAAAGGATAATAATTGAGTCTTTTCGGTCTTAGTTAAGATTTAAAAGCTACAAGTTTTATTAAAAAACTCTTGTTTTACATGTTATTCAGGCAATAAATCTTAATATCTTTAATCGACTGTTTAAGACTTTGGCACAATGGTTACTCGAACCATTTATCAAACAGCTTGATAAATAATAACTATGTGTGAAGTGATATGCTGATTTTATTTTATGACGTTCAAAATAGTCACTCAAAAAAATTTATCTCTTATATACTGCAATAGGATAACTTAACTCGATATAGATCGCCCATAAAAAAAGCCCATGGTTACATGGGCTTTTTTCAATAGGGTTAATCAACAACTCGGTATATATTTTCCGTTTGTCGACTTTCAAATAACAGTTCAATACTAGGCAGAATCACTTCACCATCAACAACGATATGTTCAATTCGTTTAAACAGATCCAAACGTTCTGCTTCGGAGTTTTCAGGGGCTTGCCTCAACTGGGCCTTCACATTATAGGTTTGACTGTACTGGTCCTTTACCTTTACATCTACAAGCTGTGTCATGATCATATTCCTTTTCTTTTTTTAGCTCTGCTTAATCTTATAGCACAAGTTTTTTCCAGCACTGCCATTAGAGTTGTTAGAATTTATCGCAATGTTAATTTATATAAATATTTTCAAAATCATAACTATAAATCATAAACTTAAATCAAATATGATTAACAACTGAGATACATAGTCATATTTTTTCACATAAAAAAAGCTCGCATTGCTGCGAGCTTTTCTATGTTGGAAGGCTAGTGCTGATTTATTGTTTGAACATTTTGTATCAAACTCAACGAGCTGTCATTGATCCGTCCAACTACATCGTAGCGTCTTAGTTATCGACCTACTGTAGGTACAATATAAAAGCATTTTTCACTATCGACAAGGGCTTATGACATTTCGAAACAACTATACAAATAAAAGCCAATTGATATTTTTTAAAAATACGAGATGATGCTGAAGGCTAAATCTAGATAACCGCTCTGCATCAAATCAAGTAAAATCTCGCATTCAACCTATGAGTTCTTTTCCATGTTAGTTCAATTGATTTTGAGTGATTTATATCGGTATTGTGGCAATACGAAATTAAGTTCATTTCTCAAAACTTATTTGTTTAATCATGGTTTTAACTTTAGCGTTTGGTTACGTCTTTCAGCTTCAAAATCGTGGATCGGCAAACTGGCCTACCCTATTTTTTATTATAAGAAGAAGAAATACGGGATCGATATCCACTGCATCACAAAAATTGGCTATGGCTTGTTCATCGGTCATGGGGGACCTTTGATTGTCAACCCAACTACTGTGATTGGAAACAATGTCAACCTTTCTCAGTTTACAACGATTGGTGCCAATGGCGGTCGTCAGGCCGCTGTAATTGGCGACAATGTATATATTGGCCCAAATGTCTGTATTATCGATCATGTTAAAATTGGTGATAATGCCACCATCGGTGCAGGTAGTGTGGTCACCAAAGATATTCCTGATAATGCAACAGCTGTAGGTAATTATGCAAAAGTCATTCACTATAATAATGCTGGAAATTCAGTAAATAAATGCTGGCTGAATTACAACTAAAACAACATCAGCATAATTTAATCGACTTAGCACTCTATAAATAAAACACAGACTGACAATTTTTATACTCCGTAAATTTTAAGACATAATATGTTGCTGTTGTATTTCAAATACCCATGGCTACGAGAAATTAGGTTAGGGTAAATCTTCATTTTTGTTCGATGAATAAGATAGAGGTACATCATGACCACGATTAATATTTCAGACATTAAAGAACATTCTAGTGTAATTGCCGTATGTGGAACGAAGATTGGAGATGTTGACCACATAGAAGGTAAAGAGATCAAACTCACCAAACATGGCGATGGGAAACACCATATTATCCCAAGTGCGTGGGTTAGAGAAATTCGAGAGGATCAGGTCCTTTTAAATAAAGATGCACAAGAAATTAAAGATAATTGGATTGAAGCATAGGTTCAAAGAATTACAAATCTACCAGCCTTTGGGCTGGTAGTTCATATGAAGTACACACTGAGTAGATACAAAGAACATAATGTCCATCACAGTTCGCTCAATATTCATTTATAGCAAAGGTATAAAATTCACTCAATAGACTTCCGTCATAAATCAAAAAACGTACAATTTATTTGATCTTAAATTAGTCAGCAAAATTATTTAATTCAAGAGATAATCCTTGGATGAAATT